>JAEIGA010000054.1_pt1 | contig 141531 bp, 181 predicted proteins | sample 9270691 | NCBI WGS metagenome assembly JAEIGA01 (sample SAMN17057246, study PRJNA624740) | gut metagenome | biome: biome; isolation source: fecal sample | host: Bos grunniens | place: China: Xizang | collected 2019 | reverse complement strand
ATCAGATAGCATAGATTAAATAACCCACTTTACAAATAGAAATAAATGTGTTATAATAAATAATAAATACAACATATTTATTTAAAGATTTAATATATATTAGGAGTTACAAAAATGTTAATTATAATTTTAATATTTAGTATTATACTTATTGCTATTGGTATTTGGTGTAATCATGTAGTATATGATGATGTAGAAATTACAATATCTAAATATATTGGGGGTTTTATACTTAGTACTTCAATTTTAATAATATTAGGTGGCTCAGCTATGGTATCACAAGAAAGTAGCATAAATGAGCAACTTAGTTATTATAATCAAATAAATGAACAAATAGAAGTAGATATACAATTTATAATAGATGAGTATGTTGAAGACCATTACAATGGGAATAAGAAAACAGATTCAACTAATATTATTATAGAATTACAAGTATATAGTAGCCTTAAAAGTAATGAAGGGGTTGCTAATTTGCTAAAAATTTATACAAACAACAAAGCACAAATAGAAGAATTAAGAAATAAAAAATTAGAAATAAACACTTGGAAATGGTGGTTATATTTTGGTTAGAGGAAGAATAAAATGAGTGATTATACAAGAGAAAAGGTATTAAGAATACCAATAAATGAAGAAGATAAAAAATGTATATTTGAAAAATACAATATTGAAGATATTTGGGATTTAGAGTATACCCTAGATATTTTTGACTCTGCAACACCTAACAAATTTCAAATTGCACCAACTGAAAAGGAATTTATTGACTATGTATTAGAGTATGACCCATATACACATTTTGGAGATTTTGGAAAAGTAAGGAAACTTTTAGAGTCAGAGAAAACTAAATATGAACCAATATTTCATAAACTTTGGGAAGGATTTGATATAAATAAAGTTAGACTAGTAGAATTCTGTTGGTATAATTGTTCTGAAGCACCAGATTATTATGATATTGAAATAGATGAGTTTTATAAAGAGGTTTAGTATAAAGGAGAATAAAATATGGGAATTTTAACATTTATAACAATATTGTGTATTGGTATGACATTAGGGTTCTTATCAGTTGGTTTAGTGTTAAGAATATTAAAACATACAGAGAATAAAGATGACCAAAGAAAAGGGTAAACAATATAAGAAAACTAAAGGGTAAAATATGGAAAAGAAAATAGTATTAAATAGTTTCAAGAATATAGCAGTCATAGAAAGTACATATAAAGAAAAAGATGAATTACCATTAGCCTATGTATGTAATGCTGAAAAAGAAGACCAGATATTAACTGGTAAAAATTGGGCTGGTAGAAAAGATTCAAAAGAGCCTATAATACATTATTTCAATAATGAAGATTTTACATTAGAAATAGTGACTTGTCCTGAAAATAGCAATCAAGGTGGTAAGTTATCTTTTTGGATCTGTAAATTAACTACTAAAGATGGTTATTCGTTTTGTACAAATATAAATTCTTTACTTTTAGAATATTTATTAAAGGAATGTGATTTCAAAAAGGGTGTTTGCCAAGATAAAGTATTCTTTGTTAGAAATAAATCTCAATTAGGTCTTATAACTAAAAATGGAGAGTTATATCAGCAATTATTAGCATCTGATTATATGAGAGAAAACCCTAAAGCAAAAACTGATAAATATATTCCAGGAGATATAGTTGAAACACTGTGTTATAAATATATTTATCAAGGAAGTTTATTTGAGAAATTTTATATTAAATCACCATATTGGATTTCAGCAAATCATTATACTTTTGAGATACTTATCTACAAAAAACCTATTGAGAAGCACTTTTATCTAAGCAAGAGTACTTGGTTTGATGATTATTACAATGATATTAGTTTAACTAGTGGTAGTTGTGGTAGTTCAGTTAAAGACAAATATTTTATAACAGGGCATGTAGATGTTGATAGTTTAGATAAAACAATAAATGATGAATTTGATAAGGACTGGATAAGGAAGCGCTTTGGAGACTCTGAAAAATGTAAAGAATTATTTAAGTTTAGATATAGTGAAGATAACTTACCAGTCACCGATGAGGAAAAGGTAAAAGAGTATATAGAATTTATTATTAAAAATGACGGGTATTATAAAGATATGAACTATGAGATAGTTATATATTATAAATAAATATACTAAAAATTAAAATTATTTTAGGAGAATAAAATATGGTTAGACTATTAATAAAGAGACAATTTTGTAACACAGATTTAGATAGAATTGGTGTTGAAATAATTGGAGAGAGAAATAGTGGTAAAAGTTTTCAGTTGGTGTTAGAAGCACACCTAAATGATGGTATTTTTGTTACAAATAATATTGATGTACCTAGAACACTATTAAAAGACTTAAAAATAGACTCAACTAATATACAGTTTATGACTTATAAGGATTTTAGAGATGCCACTAATTTTAATATGTGTCTAGGTAACAAACCTGTTTATATAGATGAAATAGGTATATTTCAAAAACAATATGATTTACCAGCTAGTGCCTATAGAAATGTGTGTGGCTATACAGCAGGTATATCTGATTTTGACAATAAATTTATAATATAATTAAGTAATAAGAATATATTTAAGGAGATATAATAAATAAAGATGAATATTAAATTTGAAGGTGTAGGTTTTACTGGATTACTATTTTTAGTATTTTTAGTATTAAAATTATGTAATGTAATAGATTGGAGTTGGTGGTGGGTAACTGCACCACTTTGGATACCAGTTGCATTCACAGTAGTGATAGCAATAATTTGGTTAATTGTATGGTTGATTTTTTGGTTAATAGAAATTATTAAAGGATAGAAGGGTAGATAGAATGTTAATTGTTTTATTATTGATAAGTATTGGGCTTATTATTAGTGGGATTGTTGTATATAATTATTGTTGTGACGGGGAAGCTATTGAAATTCCTTTGTGTGTTATAGGGAGTATACTTACTACCATAATACTTACTGTAGTGATTGTAGGTACAGTAGAAATATCACGAGAAGCAGTTATAGCACAAGAAATAGAAATGTACCAAGAAGAAAACACAAATATTGAAAACTCTATATCACTTATAGTTGAAAATTATTTACAACACGAATTAGGCATTTTTGAAAGTATTGATAATCAAAACCCAGAAATATTAGTTACACTATACCCACAAATTAAATCAAATGAATTAGTACAAAGTCAAATTGATATGTATATTAAAAATAATAATAAAATTAAAGAATTAAAAATAGCCAAATTAGAAATTCAAGTTTGGCGTTGGTGGGTTTATTTTGGATAAAAAGGAGAATAAATAACAATGAGTAATTATAAAGATTATATGAGATCAATAGGTGGCTGTGTAAGTTATAACGAATACTTTGATGAGGCATTTCAACCTAGATATAGTAGAACTACTGGCAAATTATTTGAAAGGAGAATGGAATTGGATAATATTCAAGATTCTATAAAATCTATATTAGTAAATAACAAAATAAAAAGAATTACAGTGGTATTTGATGACGATGATGTACAAATGATAGACTGTAACAAGCATGATGAATTTGATGTAAACGTAGGTGTTGCACTTGCTATTACACATCATATATTTGGTTCAAAGAATAAATATCATAAATATCTTAATAAAACTATTAAACAAATTAACTAGGAGATGAGATGGATAGAGATGCTTACATATTATCACAATTAAATAGACATTATAACGAGATAAAAGATAAGTATGAGGTTGTGGGTATATTCCTTCAAGGGTCACAGAATTATGAGATGGATATTTATGAAGAAGATTACAAGAGTGATATAGATACTAAAGCAATAATATTACCTACATTAGATGATATTATTTGTAACAGACAACCAGTATCTACCACTCTTATTCTTGATAATAATGAACACATAGATTTGAAAGATATAAGAATAATGTTAGACACATTCAAAAAACAAAATGTAAATTTTATAGAGATATTATTTACAAAGTTTTATATATTAAATGAAAAATATAAAGATTTATTTCAGATACTATTTGATAATAATGAGAAGATAGCAAGACTAGACTATAACAAGGCACTTAATTGTCAGATAGGAATGAGTCAACAAAAGTATGTGGCTTTAAAACATCCTTACCCATCACTTATTGATAAGATAGAGAAATTTGGCTATGATCCTAAACAATTATGTCATATATTAAGAATGAACGATTTTATAAAGAAATTCGTTAAAGGTGTGAGTTATAAAGAATGTTTACTTCCTGATAATAAGCAATATTTAATAAATGTTAAGAAGGGCATTGAGCCTTTAGAAATAGCTGAACAATTAGCAAAAACATATAATGAGGAAACTTATAAAATAGGTAAAGAAAATATGTTAACAAACAATATAATAGATGAGGAAGCTATCAAAATTTTAGATGATGTAAAATCTAAAATACTTAAAAGATATTTTATATCACAGTTAATGGAGGGTAGTGCTAATGCACAAGAATGTTGAACAAGATAAAGAGTATAAACAATTAAAGAAAGAATTAAAGAAACAAGCAAAAGAATTTAGACCATTTGATTATGGCTATAATCTCCAATTGTTTGTGACATCTTTAAAATTAACTTTATTTATGTTTGAAAGACCTGATTCATTATACCAAGATACCAATGATATTAAATATAAGAAATCCTTAGAAAGTTTACAAAGAGCAGTTAGTGTTGGAGAGCAATTAGTTAATGGTGTAAACACATGGAAAGAAGAAACTCAACTAATAGATGAGTTCTTTACAATAGTGAAAGACTATATACAATATTGGTGGGATTAAGGAGTTGTTATGAATAAAAGAAAAAGTAAGTATACTAAAATATTAAAAAGAAAAACACATAATGAAGGAGAAAAACAAATATGGTAAAAGACTATGTTCATATTATAGATAATAGGCAGTTAGAGGTAACCAAGTTGCAAGAAATTATAAGATATTTTAAAACTGGTTGCATTACAGATTTTATAAGAGAAAATGATGTTTCTGAAATTTCTAGTATGAGATTTGTAGAGAAACTTGAAAATAATAGTGATTCAATCAACAATACACAAAGATATTCTTTAAAAATAATTGGGTACGAAAAAACATTAAGGGAGTAAGCTGTGAAAATACTAATAATCAACAAAGATACAAAGGCAGAAAAACTACTGCCACAAGTAAATTTAACTGAAGACATTGAAACCACTAAAAAAGCAATTAAAAAAATAGCTAATAAACTCAATAGCAAAAACTTAGAAATACAACAGATAGCCGAAATAGACGACTATCTTAATATAAATCCAATAGAGCACAAAAAAATATTTAGCTATGAAGAGTTATTAAACGAAATAATAGAAGGCTTAACAAAGGAGAAATAAAAATGGCAAAAAAACATTTTGATGAATATGTATTAAAGTTAGAAGCACAATTAAAACAATTTAAAGACAATGAGCAACAACTAATTAAAGAAGCACAAGAAGGGTTAACAGATATTGACTTTGTAGAGAACTATAAAAAAATGGTAGCACCTTTTGAAACAAATTATAAAAGAGTATTAAGTTTAAAAATATTATTAGACCAACCAGTAAGAAAATCAAAAGTGCCAGCATATAAAAGAAGATTACAAAAAGCAATAAAATACATAGGTGAACATAATAGTACTGATGGGGTATTAGAAGAGAATAAAAATATATTAGAGCAAGTATCTACAATGAAAAAATAATTGCTAAATTATATATAGGAGTTTTAAATAAAAATGGACTTTGAAGAATTTAAAAACCTAATAGGTATCAAAACCAAAGGGGTATTTAGTGAAGAGAATGAGTCGTATGTAATAGACCTACCAAATTCAGATGCTTATGGCTATGCATATACAAAACTAGATAATAGTGATGAACTAGAGCTTATGGAAGATAATCAAGTTATAACAGAAGAAGGTAGTTCACTAATGTATGAAGCAATAGATGAACCTTTCATAGTAAACTTATTAGCAGATTGGACTGCTGACATATATCAAATAATAATAACAAGGATGGAACAATAAAATATGAGTGAATCAAGGATAAAAGAGTTAGTTACAGATGTAGAGAAATTAAGAGAATTAAGTGAAGTAGTAAATGTTAAAGCTAGTAATGAAGAAGTAAGAGAAATTGTGCTAGCATTAAAAGAAACAATGAGAGCAAATAATCTAGTTGCATTGTCAGCACCACAAATTGGAATACCTTATAGGATATTTTGTTTAAAAGACAATAAAGGGTTACATAGTTTTATAAACCCAATGATACAAAAATCTACTGAAATGACATTTAGTAGAGAGAAAGATGAATGTTTTCCAGATAAGGAATACATTTACCCTAGAAGTGCAAAATTAACTGTAAATTATCAAACACCATTAGGAGAAATAAAAGCAGTTACAGTTGTAGGTCATACAGCATTTGTAGTGCAAAGAATGATAGACCACTTTAATGGTGCTTTAGTTTCAGACATAGGACTCGAAATTGACAAACTTTGGGATGAAGCAACTGATGATGAAAGAGCAGAAGTCTTAAAAGCATATGCAGAAGCATTAGACATTGCAACAAAAGAGGCAAACAAAGACATAGAGAGTAATGAAGAACTTAAAAAGCAAATGAAAGCAATAGAGTTCCAGCATGCTTTAGTATCTGGAGAAGTTAGTGTAGAGCAAACTGAAGTTACTGAAGAACAGAAAGAGCAGTTAGAAGAAAGATTTAAAGAGATGAAAGATTCTGAAGAAAGTATTTAAGTAGAATTCAGTTAAAGGAGAAAAAATGAAAAATAGAATAAGAATAGCAAGAGGAACATCAGCAGAATTAGGTCAAAGTACAGCAAAAGCAGAACTAGGTGTTCCTTTTTATGATACAACAAATAAAAGACTTTATATTAGTACTGACCCAAATAAAGAATTAAAGGATTATGGCCCAGATGATTCTATAATAGCTTATAGGGCTACTAAGGGCATTCTTAATACTGATAATAATACCTATAGTGGGTTTACACAAGACAATAATAATATACTTAAAGTTGATGATACTGAAATTGTTAGCAAGAAAAAATTGATATGGTCTGGCGATGTGTATGTAGAAATAAATAATAATGCATTAACAGGAGGAACTATTGCAAATTTACCTTTCACATTTGAAAATGGTAAAATTTATGAGGTTCAAGGGTATTTTGAAACTCCTATGTCATCTGAATGGACAACAACATATCAATGGAAAACAACTTGTTGTTCTCCTACCTATCAAGGGTCTGAAAATATTGGTACATATACTATGGGGGTTTCATCACTATGGGGAAATTTCTCAATGGATGGAACAGCTGCCTTAATGGTTCATGAAATACATACCTGTGAAATAGAATTTTTTTACAGCACAAATCCCGACACTGGTCTTGCACAACATGATGTGAGTATATCGTCAAGTTTTCCTTATTGCTATGTAACTAGCAATAATATCCAAACTGATGTAAATCCTAAATTCCCATATATGGTAGTAAGCAGCAAAATTGGTATTACAAGGGTGTTTGAAATTATAGAATAAAGGTAGTGAAAAGAAATGGCAAATCAATACACGTTATCAATGTATCACCATCAGTACAAACAGTACCTACAATTCCTTCTATAGGAACTGTTACAGTAACTACTCAAGGACTTACCCAAGCTGTAATAATTAAATCAATCTATAAAATAATAGAATAGGAGACAATATGACAAGTCATAAAGGAAGAGGTTATCTAGGTCACTCTATGTCAGTAAATGCAGCACTCTCTAGTTCTAAGCCTATGTCAAGGTGGACAAGGGATAAGGTTAGAGAAACAATAGCAGATGAACTAGGTGTAGAAAAGGAAGACATCACTTTATTAAAACCATATAAACAATATCTTGAATATGACTCTTGGCATCATACAGGAGCATTATATAACAAAACTGATTTCTACCAGGTTGTTTTTAATATGAATGACATAAAACTATCTGATAGAGCAAAAGAGCAAGTAGAAGAGCAAGAAAGATATGAAAATAGAACTGAAAAAGAAAAGATACAAGATAAAATAAATACACTTAATTCTTATATAAAGCAACTAAGCAAAGAGCTTGAAGAAGTAAAGTCTTTTAAGAATGATTATAGGATAGTTTCTGATGATTATGATTGGAGAATGCACAAAAAGCTAAGTTTAATGTTTAATGATGTTTCTGGAGATATGGACAAAGTTATTTCAAGTACAAAATATAAAGATACTGAGAGTAAAGAAGACATAATCAATAGAATTATTAAAGAACACGAAATTGATATAAAATTATATAAAGATAAATTAGAAAAACGAATTAGTGACTTACAACAACAAGTAGAAGATTTACAAATCCTAACAAGATAGTACAAGCAAGGAGAAATAAATATGATTGTAATATATAAAGAATTAAAAGATAACAAAATAACACTAACTAAAGAAGAACTAGAGGATTTACTAAAACAAGCACATGATGAAGGATACCAGGAAGGGTTAAGTAAAGCAATATATGTACCAAGCACTACACCTACAACACCATACACCCCACCTTATTATGAAGGCACTAAACCTTATTGGTGGTATGAAGGACCTACTTGTAACTCAATAACCCTAGGTACAAGATATGCTTGAGTTAATACAAAACAATAAAGGAAAGAACAATGAATAAGATAACAATACAAGGAATAATAAAAGATATACAATTTAGTCACATAGTTGCTGAAATAGAATACTATAAAGCAAATGTGTTAGTTAAAAGAGAAAATGACAAAGAAGATATAATTCCGGTCAAGTTTAAAAGATTTTGCAATAAATTTAATGACGGGGATACTGTTACATTTATAGGTCAATTAAGGACTTATTCTGATACTGATGAAAATGGTATCAACCATGTACACCCATATGTATTTACTTATTTTGATACACCAGAACTAGTAGCAGAAGATGGAACTGAATTATATTTAAGGTCAAATAACTATGTTCAATTAGATGGGAATATATGTAAGAAAGGTGAATTAAGAAAAACAAAAACTGGTTTAGATGTATTAGACTTTACTATAGCAAATAATATAAAAAATGGTACTAGTACATTTAATATTTATATGCCAGTAGTAGCATGGGGTAAACAAGCAAAACAAATATCTAAACTATCTATAGGGGATAAACTTAATATAGTAGGTCATTTCACATCAAGGACATATAAAAAGAAAACTAATGAGAATGATTTTGAATATAGAATTGCTTATGAAATAAATGTAGATGAGATACTAGCAGAATAAGTACAAGGAGAAAGAGTTATGCAGATAGATTATTTTTTAGAAACAGTTGTAAATGGTTCATTAGACATTGAAAACATATCAAACTGTGCTATTGAAGCAAATGATGACTTAGGAAATTTTTATTATTTAATTATAAGAACAAAAATGGGTGTTTCAAATATATTAGAGTTTGGGCCTATAAATGTATATGATATAACTGGAACTGCATATCAAAAGTTTAAAAGAGCAGAGATAAATGAGAAAAAACTACAAAGGATAATATATGATTTTTTAAACAATGATTTAAGAAAAATAACACAAGCACAAGAAATTTCATTTGAAACTGCTTATGAAAAATACCCATCATTATTAGAGTACTTAAAGAAAGACTTTGATGAGTCTAGTGGACTTGACGTATAAAATAAATTAAATTTTAATAATAGGTAAATAAATATGGAAAACAAAGAAACAATAAGAGATTTCTATGGAAGAATTTTGGGATATGTAATAACTGATGATAAAGGTAATAAAACAGTACGAAATTTTTATGGTAAGGTTTTAGGTTATTATGACAAAGTAAATAATGTTACAAGAGATTTTTACCAAAGAGTAATTGGTAGGGGTGACCAAGCAGTTTCATTGATATATAGGGAGAATAACAAGTAATGAAATTTAGACTATTGGAAAATTCATCAAGTTCAAAAATAACTGAAGAAGACTTAAACACAAAAGACACATATTATAGATTAAGTATAGAAGATTATTGGGGAGATAATATTGGTGGGTTATTTAATGCTATTTGGAAAATAATATATCATCCTGACACTGAAGATAGTGAAGATATGGATAGGTTAGAAGACTTAATAGATGTTTTACAAGATAGACACCAAGTTCCAAAAGAGTGGTTAAAAGGAGCAAAATTTGCATTCACAAAAGACTTTTACACTAGAAATATTAGCATAATACTTGAAATTAGTCAGATATTAAAAGATTGGGGGTACAATCTTTTAATAGATAAAGTAACACCTAATAATATCATATATCGGGACAAAGACCAGATTGCTTATAAAGAAAATTCTAACAATACAAATGAAGAACTAAAAGAACTATCAAAGTATGATGACAATTTATATACCATAACTGAAAAACTTATTTATAGAGGAGAAAGTGAACGAAACTATAGTAAAAATTATCCAGCATATGCAGGGTTATTCTTTTATGGAGATAAGGAAAGTGAATATATTTTAAGTCAAGAAAATAGTAATAATATTGATACTGATTTTGGTACTTTAACCACATATGATATGGCAGATGATATTAAATTATATCAAGGATATAGTAGTGAAGATTATTGTTACAAAAATAGTTTGGGTAAAACCCCAAATAAAATGATTAAGCAATTTCTTATTAGTGCTGAGATAGACCCTAATATCTTAAAAGGTTATGAACAAGACTTATCTTTAGAAGATGTTTATAAGAATAATTTAGCAGACTACACAAATGACCCAAGTGTTATATTTGCAATAACTCAATACTTAGCAAAAGAACACCTTGAGCAGTTAGGGTATGATGGAGTTGAATGGCAACATGAAGATGACCTAACTCCAAACCAATACCAAATATGGAATTTAAAAAAACTTAAAAGATTGAATGATGCTATAAAAGAAGACTTAGAAATGTCAAATGAATATGATAGTGAGGGTAATCAATTAACCAAAGCACAAGCAGAGTTCTTTAAGGACAGTAAGGTAAGAGACAATAAAGGTAGATTATTAGTTTGTTATCATGGAACAAAGACTGATTTTGATGTGTTTGATAATGACAAATCAATGAGAGGCATGGTGGAGGGTGGTTTATATTTTACAACTGACAAACAAATAGGGCTAAGCTATGGTAGAGATGGAAAAGTTTTATCAACATACTTAGATATAACAGGGTATTTAGACTTAACAAACCATAGCAAAGAATATATACAAGATATTAAAGAAGTAATACCCCAAGAACAAATAGAGTTGGGTAAACAATATGAACTAGATGAATCAATGTATGATTTTTATCTTATCAATTTAGCAAATCTTGTCTATAAAACTTGGGGTTGGTACAAAAATGCTTGTGAGGTTATATATGGCTGGGGATTTGATGGTGTTAAACAAGACACTGAAACTTATGTTGCATTCAAATCAAACCAAATAAAATCAATAACAAATAAAAACCCAACAAATAGTGATAACATAAATGAAAGAATGAAAGTAGATAAAATGAAATTATCTCAAACACAAGATAGAAGAAGAAAACTAACAGATGAACAAAAAGAACAAATAAAAGACTTATACAAAACTGGGGAGTATTCTTTAAATCAATTAGCACAAGAATATGGGGTAAGTAAAAAATTAATTCTTTTAATAGTAAACCCTGAAAGCAAAGCAAAGAATGATGCTAGAATAAAAGCACATTGGCAAGACTACTATGATAGAGAAGAACACAATAAAGCAATAAAGAATTTAAGAGATTACAAAAAGGATTTATTGGCAAAAGGTGAGTTAAAAGAAACCTTATTATATCATAGAAGTCCTAATAGATTTGATGAACTTAGTGCTAGTAGAGTAGGAAGTAATCAAGGTAGGGCTAGAACCATACAAGGTTATTGGTTTTTTGATTTTGATGACAAATCTAAAACACATGGAGAACATTTATATCAAGCAAATGTAGACACATCCAATTTCTATAGAACTAATAGTAAAAAGAAACTTCTAAACAAAGATAATATTAAAGCATTTTTAAAAAAATATATACCACATATGTTAGATGAGAAAGGTAATATAGACTATTATCAAACTGGGTATATTGAAGAAAAACTATCTAGTCAAAATGGAATAGAATCATTATTAAGCTATGCATCAAGAGAAAGCGGAGAATCTGTTACAAACATTATAAAAGACCTTGGGTATAGTGGAATTATCTATGATGACCATGAATATGTAGTATTTGACAAATCTGATATTAAAGACTTTAAAAGACTTAAGTAGGTAACTAAAAGGGAAAAACTTATAAACAAACATTTAGAAATAAGATATATAAAATAAAGGAGAAAAAATATAAGAAATTTTACTTTATTCCTTATATCTTATTTTTTATTATGGTATAATATATAAGAGGTGAAAAACATATGAAATTATATACGACACATTGTCCAAAATGTAAAGTTTTGGAAATTAAGTTAAAACAAAAGAATATTGACTATGAAGAGATAGAAGATGTAAACACAATACAGCAATTAGGATTTACTGAAGTTCCTGTCCTAGAATTAGATAGTGGAGAAAGATTACCTTTTGTAGAAGCAAACAAATATATTAACTCTTTGAGAGGGGTATAATATGTATGACTGTGTAATTATAGGTGGTGGACCTTGTGGGGTAACCTGTGCTATATATTTAAAGCAAGCAGGGTATACCCCAGTTATTATAGAGAAAGAAATAATTGGAGCAACATTATTACAAACATCTCAAATTTCAAATGTTATTGGGTTTATTGGTAGTGGGGAAGAACTAGCAAACAAATTAAACGAGCAAGTAACTCAAAATAATATAGATGTTATTTATGGAGAGGCCACAATAAAAGATGGAAAAGTTTTTATAAATGATAAACAATTAGATACTATGACAATACTTATTGCATCAGGAACAGTATCTAGGACATTGCCAATGCTTAAAAAACCCCATTACTGTGCACTATGTGATGGGAGTTTATACAAAAGTAAGACAACACTTATTATTGGTAGTGGAAATAGTGCATATACTGAAGCATTACATCTTTCAAATATTTGTAAAAAAGTAATTTTATTACAATATACTCAGTCTAAAATTAGAGCAAATAAGGAATTACAAGATAGATTAAATCTTATACCTAATATAGAAATTGTAAAATATGATGAAATACTTGATGATAACAACAATATTCTTACTATACAAATTGATGAACATTTAAAAGATATTCAATATGATGGCATATTTGTATCTATTGGTAAAATACAGAATACTAACTTAATACAAAGCATAAAGAGTTTTATTGTCAATAATGACTACACAGTAGAGATAAATAATGTGCATTATTATAATATCTTTGCTGGTGGAGATATATTAGATAAACCAATAAGACAAATAATAACAGCTTCAGCAGATGGGGTAGCAGTCAGTCAACAAATTATAGATTACCTAAGGAGAATTTAAAAATGAATATAAATATGAATAAAAATTTAGATAATGACTTTTTAACAACATGGAATCAATTAAAGGAGAGATATGGTAGAAAGTTTACACAACTACAAGGTCTTGATAATAGTAAACTAAACTTTACTGAGTTTATAGATGGATTTATAGATAGTGATAACGTAGCAAATGCCTCAGTAGATGCAAATTCAAATATTGACCAAAAAGACATTGTAACCTTAATTAGTGAAATGACAAAACCACACAAGAAACTATTAGCATTCAACAAAATTTACTATGAAACTAAGAAGAAATATGGTAAAGAGTTTGCAGATAAATCATTAGAAGATATGTGGAACTACTCAATTTACTTGCATGACTTTGATACTTCTACACTAATTCCATATTGTTATGCTTATGACATAAAAGATATTGTGGAAAAGGGCTTATTTTTTATTAATAATTACAATGCAGAGCCACCTAAACATTTAGATAGTTTTGTGCAAATACTTATGGAAGCAATTGCATTTTTAGCTAGACGCCAAAGTGGTGCTGTGGGAATCCCAAATTTAATACCTTATTTATATTATTTTTGGAGTAGAGATGTTAAGGCTGGGTATTATACTAAAAGCCCAGAAATCTACAAAAAACAACAAATACAAGCACTTATTTATAGATTAAATCAACCTTGGGTAAGAACAGAACAATCAGCATTTACAAATGTATCAGTATTTGACCATCCTTATTTTGAAGCAATTTTTGGTGGAGCACAATTTCCAGATGGTGCATTTATGATAGATGAAGAAGAAGAGATAATTCAATTTCAAAAAGACTTTATAGATGTAGTAAATGAGATTAGAGAAAAAACAATATTTACATTCCCTGTACTAACAGCATCATTACTATACCAAGATAATAAATTTGTGGATGAAGAGTTTGCAAAATGGGCTTGTGAAGCATCAAGGAAATGGAACATCTTTAATTTCTTTACTGATAGTTCAGTCAATAGTTTAAGTAACTGCTGTAGGTTAAAGAGTGAAATTAGTAGCTTAGGATATTTTAATTCAATTGGTGGTACATCATTATCTGTTGGGTCAGTAAAAGTAGCAACAATAAACCTAGCTAGACTTGCATATATGACTAACAAAAATGAAAATGCCTTTTTGAGTTTAGTAAGAGATATAGCTTTAGATGATGTAAAAATATTAGATATAATCAGAGGAATCATTAAAAGAAACGTGGAAAAGGGGTTATTGCCTAATTTTGCTTGTGGCCTTATTGATTTTAAACATTTATATAATACTATAGGTATTAATGGTATTTATGAGGTAATGAAATCTTTTGGGTATACTTATGAAGATGAACTAGGGAATACCTATTACAAACAAGAAGCATATAACCTATGTGAAAAATTATTTAATACCTTAGATGAAGTTATAAAAGAGTTTACAATAGATAAAGACTATCAAATAAATAAAGAGCAAATCCCAGCGGAACAAGCAGCAGTCAAGTTCCAGGAAGCTGATAAACTATTATTTCCAGAACAAGTTGTAACAGACTTACCTTTATATTCTAATCAATGGATTTCACTAGGTAAGAGAGCAACTTTATCTGAAAGAGTAAAAATATGTGCAGCATTTGATAAATATTGTAATGGTGGTTCTATTCTACATTGTAATATTGATAAAAACTTTTCTACCTTTGAACAAGCATGGAAGATGTTGAATTGGATAGCACAACAAGGTGTTACATACTTTGCTTTTAATGGTAAAGTAAGCAGATGTAATAATAGGCATAGTTTTTATGGAGATTATTGTCCTATTTGTGGGGAACATTATACTACACAATATACTAGGACAGTAGGGTTTTATACAAATACTGCAACTTGGTCAAAAGAAAGAAAAGAGGAATTTGCTTTAAGACAATGGATGGAAGTTGATAGTAAAGGTGAAAAAGCATAAATGAAAATAATAGATATTAAAGACTATGATATTGTAAATTATAAAGAACCTAGTATGTTTATAATAATGCCTTATTGTACTTTCAAGTGTGATAAAGAGAATAATTGTCAGTTATGTCAGAATAGCCAACTAGCACATTCTGATAAAATAGATATACCAATAGAGAGACTAATAGAATTATATGATAGTAATTCCTTGGTGTCTGCAATAGTTTTTGGTGGGCTTGAACCTTTTGATAGTGCTGAAGATTTACAATGCTTTATAATAAACTTTAGATATAGACATAGTGATACTATTGTAATATATACTGGGTATGCAGAAGAAGAGATACAAGAAAAATTTAACTGGGTTTATCTATATGAAAATATAATAATTAAATATGGTAGATATAAACCTAATCAAAAACCACATTATGATGAAATTCTAGGGGTTAATTTAGCATCAGATAATCAATATGCAAAAGAATATAATAAAATATAGGTGTTATATGAATAATGAAATATTAATTAGTGGACTAACTATTGAAGATTGGATAGAGATTGTAAATAGCATAGCAGATTTAGAAGATGAAGATTAAATTTCTTCATCTTTTTTATCTAATTTAGTTGACAAATATTTTAATAAATGCTAGAATACTAGAGTATAATATATATGAAAGGAGAAAAAACCTATGCAAAATATATACATCTTTGCCCATCTAACAAAGTGGAATGATGAAGAAGAATACATACAAGTAGGACTTGATAATGTAGATGAAATTGTAAATGCAGTCCAAACACAAAACACAATAGATGATACAAAAAATAAGATTCATTTTGATGGGAGTCTTTACAAAAAGATAGAGATTTTATTAGTAGATAAGAAGGATTATGAGAGTGTCAAAAAAGAATTATATACATACAATCAAGAGAGAAAAACTAACGAAACTAGAACTTAATACAACTTATATAGATAATATTATGAATAAATATATATTACCTAGAAACAAAGATGTTACCTATGAACTATATGGTGCAGTAAGAACTAATAGTATTTATTTAAAATTATTTTATGGAAGAGCAGTTGGTTGGATTAGATTTTCTGACCATGAAAGTAAATACAAAATAGAAACTTTAAGTAATGCTGAGCAAGAAATAACACTAGCACAAGTTATAACAACAATACAAAATAGAATAAATAAACTACATTACAAGAGTAAAATGATAGCATTTGAATGTATAGAAAATCAAAATAAAAAGGAAATATAAAATGATGTATAGAATAACTAAGGAAATAAATAATAATGAATTTGTACTTACATATCTTAAAGATAGTAGTATACTAGATGGTGGTAAAATTGTATTAAGCATAAATGAAAGTCTTATTGATACATGGTGTCCATTCAATGATAATTGTGATGAATATGGAAGAGATAGAATAAGTTGTCCAATAATTGATTTAATTAGAGATTCATTACAAGATACATATCCAGAGATTGCAAGTTCTAAAATATGGTATGATAGTGATATTCTAAATTTACAATCAGTCATAGATAATGATTGGAAACAAATATTGATTGCAACAAGATAATAAAAAGGAAGGAAACATTATGAAATTATATAGTGAATCAAAAAACTACAAACTATATCAAGGTAATATGCTAGATATGTTAGATGTAATAGAACCAAATAGTGTAGATAGTATTGTAACTGACCCACCTTACGAAATTGGATTTATGGGTAAATCTTGGGATAATAGTGGTATAGCATTTCAAAAAGAAACATGGGAGAAATGTTTAAGAGTATTAAAGCCAGGTGGTCATTTACTTGCATTTGGAGGTAGTAGAACTTATCATAGAATTGCTTGTGCTATCGAAGATGCAGGGTTTGAAATTCGTGATTGTATTATGTACATCTATGGGTCAGGCTTTCCTAAATCAATGAATATAGGGCTTGCTATAGATAAGAAAAATGGTATTGAAAGTAAAGTTATAGGTGTGGGTAAAAGTGGTGTATCTAGTAGAGCATATCAGAGTGAAGAAACCACTACTGCTGGTGCCTACCAAGTAAAGCAAGCACAAAATGAATGGAAAGGGTGGGGTTCAGCAATGAAGCCGGCTTATGAACCTATAATTGTCGCAAGAAAGCCATTTAGTGGCACTTTGGTAGATAATGTTATGGAATACGGAGTTGGTGGCATAAACATCGATGAATGTAGAGTTCCAGCTCAACAGGGCGAATATGATATTAGGCACTATACAAAAGAAGATTGTTTTCAAAATTTAACTCCAAAGAAAAGTCAATTTCAGGTAAAACCCCAACTAGAAGGTCGTTTTCCTGCAAATATAATTCATGATGGCAGTGAAGAAGCAACTAAAGATATGCCAACCACTAAAAATAACACTCAGACACACACAGCAAAAAATAGTAATAATAACATAAATTTTAATGCAAGTAAGGAAGTAAGTGTCATTGGTTACAGTGATGAAGGTTCGGTTTCAAGATATTTTAAGACTTGTGAATTTAGTGAACTTGATGATGAATATTATGATGAACCAAAAAGATATTTTTATTGTGCAAAGGCAAGCAAACAAGATAGAGATGAAGGACTTGAAGGGTTTGAGAATAAAGTTAAAGTATTTAATGGTCAATCTAGTGAATCAAGTAAAAATATAAAAGATGTGAAGCAGAGATTTACCACAGTAGCTAAAAATGTTCACCCAACAGTAAAACCAACATCTTTAATGGCTTATCTAGTAAGATTAGTAACCCCAAAAGGTGGCACAATTTTAGACCCATTTAATGGTAGTGGTTCAACTGGTAAAGCAACAATGTTAGAAAATGCTGAAAACAATAAAGAATATAAATATATTGGGGTTGAACTTACTGAAGAATATCTACCAATATCAAAAGCAAGAATTGAATTTGGTGAACATTATAATCCAGTAGTAAAGAAAGAAACTAAAAAGCAAAAAGAAACCACAAAGAGTAAAAGGAGTTTGATTTGAAACGCAATAAAACAAAATTAGTTGAAGATACTTTTATAGAAGATGAAACAAATATACTAGATAGACCAAAAGATTGGGGTGGCAATAAAAGGACTACTTATGCACAATTAGGTGCTAGTAATCACACTGACACTGAAAGGGAAGCACATGACTTTTATGCCACTGACCCAATAGCAATAGATAGATTGGCACAAGTATATACAATTCCAAAAAATATAATTGAAATAAGTGCAGGGAATGGGCATTTAAGTGAAAGACTTAAAGAACTAGGACACAATGTTATTTCCTATGATTTAGTTCAAAGAAGTTACTCATTAGATAAAGTCCAAAATTTTTTGGAGTGTGAAGAACTTCCAAAAGGATATAATGTATTAACCAACCCACCATTTAATATTTCATTAGAATTTGTTTTACATAGTCTAAAATTATTAGAAGATGGACAACAGGCAATATTCTTTTTGAAAATACAATTTTTAGAGAGTGCAAAAAGATATAAAGAACTATTTAGCAAATACCCACCTAAACATATCTTTGTATTTACTGAAAGATGTCTATGTGCAATGAATGGTGAGTTTGAAATTGATGGTAAGAGACAATCAAGTGCAGTATGTTATGCTTGGTATATTTGGGAAAAAGGGTATAAAGGCAATACTACACTAGGGTGGTGTTAATATGATAATTAATAGAGTATGGGAAATGCCAAATAGTAAAACATGGTGGAAGTCATAATGACACATTAGTAACTGCAGAGCAAAAAATTATGAAAAAGCAAGCATTAATATGATAAGAAAATATTTAAAAATTCTTGAAAAAATTCTTGACAAAGTAAAAAAATAAGTTGTATAATAATGAGTGTAAATGATAAATATTTACAAAAATTAAGAGAGGTAAGAGGTATATGATAAAGTTAAATTTAAACCCAAAAGGGATTAAAACAGGAGATTGTGTTGTAAGAGCGATTGCTTATGCAACACAACAGAGTTGGGATGATGTGTTTATTGGGCTGAACGAAATTGCATTTAAGAAAAAAAGGGTATTCAACGATAAAATTGTATATGAAAATTACCTAAATGAATTGGGATGGAAAAAGCAAAAACAACCAAGAAAGATGAACGGCTTTAAATACACAGTAGATGAGTTTTGTGAAAATTTTAAAGGAGTAGCAATAGTTACTGTTGCAAATCATATGACTGCAATTGCAGACCACGATGTTGTAGATACTTGGGATTGTGGGCATAAAACGATTGGGAATTACTGGGTAAGGGAGAATAAAAAATGAGATTATGGCATATTGATTTAATTCCACATTTACTTGGTGCAGAGTTAAAAATGTGATAAAATTAAACCATAGGAGATAAAATATGGCAAAAATATATTTAATATATAATACAAAAAACAATAAAAAATACATAGGTGAAACAACAAATTGTGTTAGTCAAAGATTTTGTCAACACATAGATAGTGCATTTAGAACTTATAAAAATAAAGTCAATGATTTTTATAGAGAAATTAAAGATAGTGGGGAAAATGTTTTTGAAATTTTTAAATATAAAATTTTATGTGAATGTGATGACAATGAAAGATTTTTAAAAGAACTTGAATATATAGAAAAAATAAAACCACAATATAATGAAAATTTTAAACATAATTATTTATATACAATAAAAGATACTATAATTCAAGAATATAATTCTGGACTAACTATAACTGAATTAAGAAAAAAATATAGGTGTAGGCATAATATAATAAGAGAAATTTTAAATTTTCATAGAGTGAAAATTCAAAAAAGTAGAAATAAGTTAAATAAACACGTATATTTGTTTAATAAAAATGGTGAATGTATTAAAGAGTGGTGCAATGTAGGTTTATGTTCAAATGAATTAAATATTGATAGGGGAAATATAAGATGTTGTGCTATTAAAAATACAAAAGAAAACATTTTATGTTTTTCTGCAAATGGTTTTAACTTTAAATATGATAAAAAAACGCCAAAAGACATGTTTGAAATTATAAACACAAAAAATAATGAAACAAAAAGATTTAAAACCAAAAAGGCATTGACTGATTATTTTACTAATTTATTACCAGATAAAAAAATAATATATAGTCAATTAGTAAGAAATAGAAAAACGGTATATGGGCATATAATAAAAAAATTATATGAACATAGAAATTAAAGGAGGTGATTATTATGAGACTTTGGCACATAGATATAATTCCTTATTTGCCTAAATCTCAACTTTGACTTTTAGCACAATGGAGAGAGTTGAACTCAATTTTTAAAAAACAGGATAAGCATATTTTAATAAATTATGTTTATGATTATCCAAAAGCAACACTATATGAATATACAATGATTGTATTAAATGAATTAAAGAAAAGAAATGTAAAAGTAAGAAGTTTTTTAAATTTTAATAAATATTTTCAAATGTTAGATAAAGACAGCATTTATTTTAATGATGTAGCTACATTTAAAGAGCATGATGACCAATATTTACTTATTTGTTTTATGAATTTGTATGAGAAATACATAAGAGGTCAAAAAGATTTTACAGATGAAATATTTTACAAACTATATGATTATGTAAACACAAAGTTTGATTTAAAAGAATTAGGGTTGTTTGAATAAAGGAGAGAAAGAGTATGTTAAAAGATGATGAATTAAATAGTATTGAAGCAATGAATGCTTTATGTGCATTGATGCCAACAAAAATAAATGGAATCAATCTTGATTATAATGACTTTGGAGAAAAATATGATATAGATAGTGAAAATGCTCCAATGTTTTGTTGTGCAAATATGCAATTTATCCCATATAAAGAAATCAAACAAGAAACACTAGATAAGTACAATATAACAGAACAAGAGTATAGACAAATACAAGATAAGTTAGATTGTTTATCTTTTGGGAATTGTGGTTGGTGTGAATAAGGAGAAATCGAAATGACATTTGAATTTAATTATAGAACAAAAGATAATGTGTTTGATGTGGAAATAGATATGGGTAAGTTAATATATACTCCAATGAAACTTGAAAATAACCCATATCCTCAATCAAAAAATATAACAGTAAATATTATTCATGTTTATAATAGGACAACTTTTGCAATGAGTTCAAAAAGTTTATATCTTGATAAAAACAATAGACTATATTTTAAAGGGAAAAGGAATTGGAGTTCAAAAACCACTAGATATTTTATTGATGAACTAATAAAAATAAAGGAGAAAGTAGAAAATGACAACAAGTAGTTTAGATACAAATCAACCTATTTATATATCTGAAGAAAGTAGAGAATACTTATTTAAGCATATATTAGAAGAAGAACAATTAGGTTGTGAAGACATAGATGGTCTTTATGACTATATGTTTAGTGCAGAAAATCTTGAAGGATATTGTCTTGGTGCAACAAGTAGAGCAGATTATGCATATAAGAAGATAAGTAAACTTTTAAGAAAAGAGTATGAAGACTGGAAAGTAAAAGAAAATTATGTGTTAAGTCCGGAGATAAGCATTAAAAAAGATACTCCTATATATAAACCAGAATTAACATTAAAAAAGATGAAAGATGATGACTATAGTGATAAAATGTCGGTAGGTCAATTTATTGATAAAATTCTTGAAGGTTTTTTTATAGATTATGATGGTTATTGTGCTTTTATCATAGATAAAGAAAATGAAGAATATAGGGTAATCAATGCAACTTATTCTATTGATAAAGATATGATTTATATTAAAGATGCAGATAATGATACTCTCACAACTGATTTATTAAATTTTTGCTATAGTTACAATATTAGAAAAATTATATGGTTTAATAAGTAAAGGAGTAAATTATGAAGATAGAAACTAAGAAGGAGAAGCGAAATGATAACTAAAGAAAGATTACAGCAACTTATTGAGCAAGGTGCGACAATATGGGCAGTAAATTTTTATAATAAAGATATAGAAAAACTGGAATTGAACAGTAATTTAGATGCTGTAAATGCTGGGGAGTTTATGAAATATGATATTAAACAGTATTATTATTTTCATTATTCATTTGAAAACCTTTTTGAAACCAAAGAAGATGCGGAGTTTGCTTTAAGGTTTAAGAGAATACAAAAACCACCTGAATTTTTAGATTTGCCAACTTGGGAAGAGTTTATTACTAATGATAAATATAATTATTATGGTTCTTCTTATTTTAGTTTTGATAATTACAGACTAATTGTTAAATTGCCTAGTGAAGATGATGATTGCGAATTTATTGGAATTGATGTTGATGGCAACACTGAAATATATCACTGGGAAGAAGCAACTAAAGAAAACTACTTGGAAGCCTGTGAAATTTGTAGAAAATTATGGCTAGGAGAATAAGTATGAAAGTATATAAATGCTACTATTTAATAGGGGAAGAAAAGATTTATTTAGAAAGAAAAGACCATACCACAATATTTGTATCTTTAAAAGGGTTGAAAGCAAGTATAACTCAAAGAGAGAAAGATAGAAAATGGTATATGGGAGAAAACTATAAAAGAGATACTTATTATGTAGAGATATATAATTTAAGTCTTGAAAAGGTGGAGGTTCAAAATGAAGGCATTTGTAATAAAGAATAAAGAGGGGAAATATTTTTGTGGTTTTGATTATTTCCCCGATATAAATATTTTTAGTGAAAATATTATTGATGGAATAAAAGCATCGACCTATGAATATTGCCAAAAAGAAATTGAAGATTTTGATTTAAAAGATTGCAAAGTAGTAGAAATCACAATAGAAGAAGTTGACAAAAATCTAACCCCAACAAACTATGACAATTTAAGTATTGAAGATAAATTAAAATACAAAGAAAATCAAGTTAGAATTGCAAGAGATAGAGATGTTGAATACAATGACAAGATAACTGAATTGGAATTTACTATTAAACGAAAGGAAGAACAACTTGCAGAGAAAGACAAAGAGATTGCACATTTAGAGAACTGCAATAAAAGTCTATCAAACAAATTCGACAAAGAAAGTGATATGCAAAATAAAATAGATATACTTAAATACAATGTAGAAGGTTTAGAAGAACAATTAAGAGATAAAACCAAAGAGATTGAAGAACTAAAAACATTTAATGCTAAAAACATGTACGATACTATTTGTCACGCTTTAAATATGCAAGAAAAGCAGATTCGCAAGCAAGTATGTGATGAAGTGAAAGATGTTATAGTTTGTCACAGTGAGTGGAATGAACAAGGTTATATTATAAGTATGGTAATGGAAGATTTATTAAAGGAAATAGATATAATAAAACAACCAAAGGAGAATAAGTAATGGGTTCATTTATTGTAAAACAACCAAATGGTAAATATGCAAGATTTTCAGCAGTAGTAGATATGGTAACTGACTATGACATGACAGAAGAGGAGTATATAAATCTTTGTGTAGAAAAGGCAATTGAACAAGCAAAGAGAGATGCTAAATATGTACTTAAAAATTGTATACACCCATTTGAGGATATTATAGAGTATTGGAAACCATACAATCAAGATTATGAACAATTTATACAACAATTAGAAGAAATGGGTGCAAGTGAAGAACAAATATATAAAGCAAGAAAAGAGTATGAAACAAATTGGAGGGATGAGCAAGATGACTAATATAGAATTAATAAATAAAATAAAAAATTACAATTATCAAAAAATATAATTAAACCATTTAATAAATGTGTCTAGACTATAGTATAATATAGTAAGAAGTTAAAATGATAATACCATATACACACAAAATAAATCAAGATATAAACACAGTAAAAGTAAAAGGAACTTGCACTATATATATAGTAGAAGAAAAGTATATATACCAATATGAAAATTTTATACAAACATCTGATGCATTAGAAAAAAAGATAGTGAGAATAGTACTAGCAAGAGATAATCTATATGACTTACTAATAGATAATACAAAAGAAAAATTTATAGTAGCTGGTAAAGGAATGACAGGAGATTATATGTTTGCTCAATATATAATCACTGAGGGTAAAGATGAATTTTTAGAGCAATTATTAAAACATATATAAAGGAGAAAGAATTAAAATGAGAGTTTTAGTTTTGTTAAGAGGTACACCATCTTCAGGCAAGTCAACTTGGATTGCAAAGAATGGTTTAGAGAATTATACATTAAGTGCAGATAATATAAGAATGTTATATCGCACCCCTTATGCTGATAAAAATGGTAAACTAAATATAGACCAAGATGTAAATAAGGAATGTTGGAGAACTTTATTTGAGATACTAGAGTATAGAATGTCAAAAGGGGAACTTACAGTTATTGATGCTTGCAATTCAAAAACAAGTGAAATGAACTTATATAAATCACTTGCAGAAAAATATAGATATAGAATGTTTTGTGTTGATTTTACTGATATACCTATCGAGCAAGCAAAAGAGTGGAATATGCAACGCCCTGAATATAAAAGAGTTGATGAAAGTGTGATTGATTTATATTATTCAAGATTTAAAACTCAAAAAGTGCCTGGTGGTATTAAGATAATTAAAAGAGATGAATTATTTAATGAGATTACATATAACCCAATAGACTTGTCAAACTATAAAAATGTTATGGTCATTGGGGACATTCATGGTTGTTATACTGCACTTATGGAACTTATAGATAATGGTATTAAAGAAGATACTTATTATATATTCTGTGGGGATTACATAGATAGGGGTATAGAAAATAAAGAAGTATTAGAATTTCTTATCAATATAAAAGACCTTGATAATGTTTGCCTATTAGAAGGTAACCATGAAAAGCATTTATGGAATTATGCAAATGATGAAAAAATAAACTCCAGAGATTTCTTACTAACTACACAAAGAGATATCGCTGAAATTGATAAAAAAGAAATAAGACAATTCTATAGAAGATTAAGACAATGTGCTTATTTTACATATAATGGGGTTACCTATCTAGTAAATCATGGTGGTATAAGTAAGATGCCAGAGAATAATTTAGTATTTATAGCAACTGAATTATTTATTAAAGGTGTTGGTAAATATGAAGACATATATGCCTGTCAAGAAAGTTTTGAATCTACTAGTGATATTATACAAATACATGGGCATAGAAACCCAAGCAACTTACCTATTAAGCAAAATAATAATTCATACAACCTAGAGGGTAGAGTTGAATATGGTAATTATTTAAGAGCAATTAACATTTCAGAAACTGGTATTGATACTATTGAAATTAAAAATAATATCTTTGATGAGAATTATGAGAATGTACACAATCCATTACCTAACTCTAATTTAGGAGAAACTAAAGATATTGTAGATGTTGCTAATCTTGTATTAAGTATGCGCAATACCAATCAAATTATAGAAAAACAATTTGACAACATATCTTCATTCAATTTTAAAAGAGATGTATTCTATGATAAGAAATGGAACAATATGACTACAAAAGCAAGGGGTTTATTTATCAATAGAGATAACTATACTATTGCAGCAAGAGCTTATGACAAATTCTTTAATATAGGGGAAACAAGAAATACTGAACTTGCCAAGTTATCTATGAATTTAAAATTCCCAGTAGATTGTTACTTAAAGTACAATGGGTTTCTAGGCATACTTGGCTATGATGAGAAAAATAATGATTTATTATTCTGTTCTAAGTCAAATATTGGTGGTGAGTTCTCTAATTATTTTAAAAACATCTTTATGCAAAACTATTCTGATATATATGAGAATGTTTTAAGCTACATTAAAGATAACAATGTTTCATTAGTATTTGAAGTTGTAGACAAAGATAATGACCCACACATAATAGAGTATAATAATAATGAGATAATATTATTGGATGTAATTAAAAGAGATATTAAATTTAAAAAATTGCCTTATGATGAATTGGTTGATTTTGGCAAAGAATATGGGTTTAAAGTTAAGGAAAAATGTTATACATTAAATAGTTGGGCAGAGTTTCTTGTTTGGTATGATGAGATTATGAATGAGAACTATAAGTACAATGACAAAGTCATAGAGGGTTTTGTTATTGTTGATGCTGATGGTTTTATGACAAAACAAAAAGGTGCATATTACCAATTTTGGAAATTTATGAGATCTGTTGCTGATGAAGTGTTAAGATTATCAAAAAATGGGAATAGACAAGGTTATTATCGTAGGACTTCAGCATTGACTACACCACTTTCAAATGAATTCTATGGGTTTTTGAGGAAATTATGTGAAGAAAACTATGATGGTAAAACTGATATAATTACATTAAGAAATTTATTTTATAAAGAATCTAAAGGAGAACAAATCTAATGGAAGAAAAAGAAAAATATTACCCATTCAGATATACAGATGGGTACAACTTTGTAGCAAACTATTACACATATGATGTTGAGATATATGATAGAGCATTAAAACTTAGAAAATGGGATACTTTTAGTGATTTTTTAAATGTGTCTTGTGTATTACTAATCTTAGTAGCAATTGTTTTTGCTGTTTTAGGAAATATACTATTTACATGTGGTTTTATTGGGCTATTTGTAATTAACCTAATTATTGTTTGTATAGTTGATGCTATTATTGGGAACTGGTGGTATGATTTATATACAAAATTTGAAAACAATAAAGAAGTACAAGAGCAGTTTAATGCTGAGCAAGAACTTTTAGAAAAAGAAGAGCTTGAAAAAATTACTACAATTGCAAAAAATGTAGTTGAGATATATAATATAGTAGATAATAAAAAATTAAAGAAATCTACAAAGATACAAAAAGTATCAAAGTATATAAAAGAGATAAAGGAGAATAAATAAAATGGATTTTAAATATTTTTTAGGAAACTTATTGGGGGTTTGTTCAATTCCATTTACAATAACAGGATTTGTTTGCTTATTTCAAACACTTATATCAGTTGGGCTTATTTTAGTTTTAATTGGTGTAATATTTATGCTAACTGCAATTTACTTACGAGATAAAATGTTACTTGAAAAAACTTTCAAGGAAAAAAATTTCAAGAATAATGAAGATGAAATAGACTCAAACTCTAATATAATTGAAATGAATGAGGCAACTGACACAGCAGAAGCTAAAGTAGATAATTTCCCATTTATTGCTGATGCTATTAATAATATTAAGGATGAAGAATATATAGATAAAAAAGTAAAAGAAATTGTAGAAATTTTTGCTATATTATCTGACAAGAGAACAAACAAAGAAACTAGAGCAAGAAAATTAAAACAATACTTTAATGAAGATACTAATTTATTTGATTGGTAAAATAAGCAAAATAGTCAAGGAGAATTAACATATGCATATAAACACTGGTTTAACAGATAGAGAAAAGGAATCTTTGTTAAAATTTTTCTTAACAAATGGAGAATTAACTTGTGATGATAATGGTACTCATACTTTTAGGTTTTTTACTAAAGAGTATGTATTTGATGATTTTGATAAGGGGATTGCTTCATTAATACTAAAAGCAATGGATAATTTAAGGAACTCTATATTTAACTAGAGTGAGAAAAAACAAACACACATGGCATTGTAAGGAGAAATTAATGAGTAACAAGAGAAGAAACAATGGAAGAAAATTAAAAAGATACTGTACCCAAGTAACACCAAAATATAGAATTGTTGTGTATAAAGCCCTACTCTATTTTAGACAACACCGTGAAAATCTTATAAATAAATCTACAATTTTTAATTTTTAGTTGACAAATATTTTTTAATATACTATAATATATATGAAATTAATAAGATAAGGAGACTGAGTATATGAAAGAGAAAACCCTAGGAGAGAGAATGAAAGAGTATGAACTTGTTACTGATACAAAGTTAATTAATAAGCTCCCTGTAGTTATTAGACTAGATGGTAGGGCTTTCCACACCTTTACAAAAGGGTTCAAGAAACCTTTTGATGATACCTTAAATAATATTATGGGGAAAACTATGTTATTTCTTTGTGAAAATATTACCAACTGTATTTTTGGTTACACTCAATCTGATGAGATTACTTTAGTTTTATACAATCCAAAAATTGATAGTGAACCTTGGTTTGATAATAGACTCGAAAAAATTGTAAGTACATCAGCCAGTCTAGCCACACTTATGTTTAATAAGTTACTTTTAGATGTACAAGACATTAACCCAAATAAGTTATTTAAAGCAACCTTTGATGCTAGAGCATTTAATCTTCCATTATTTGAAGTTGTTAACAATATTATTTGGAGACAACAAGATGCAGTTAAAAATAGTATTAATAGTGTTGCTCAAGCAAATTTTTCACACAAACAACTACAAGGTAAAAATGGTTCACAAATGCAAGATATGTTAATGCTTGAAAAGGGAGTCAACTGGAATGACACCCCAACAAAATATAAAAGAGGTATGGCCTGCATTAGAAAGTTAACCGATGTAGAGACTCCAAATGGAATTATTAAGAGAAATAAGTGGGTTATTGATGAAGAAATGCCTATAATTACACAGAATAGAGAATATGTTGAAAACCTATTGTATAAGGAGAATTAAAATTATGAGTAATATTAAGAATTTAATCTTAGCAGTTGATTATGATAGTAAAATGAATAGTGTAAGCATACATAGGATGCTTAAAAATTCTTCTATCCCAAAATGCTGTGCACTTTTATATAAAGGAAAAGACATTAAGAAAGCTCAAGAAATACTTAATAATTACTATAATGACTTAATAAAACAAATCAAGAAAGCACAACAATCTCAAATAAAAAAATTAGACAATATTATTTAAGGAGTTAAAAATGATATACTATATTTCAGATACACATTTTTATCATAAAAATATTATAAAATTATCAAATAGACCATTTTCAACTTTAGAAGAGATGCATGATATACTAATAGAGAATTGGAATAATATAGTAACCAATGAAGACACTGTTTATTTCCTAGGAGATTTTAGTTTTAAAACAAATCAGAATAAAGCAACACAAATATTGAAACAATTAAATGGTATTAAGTATTTTATTAAAGGTAATCATGATAAACCGCAATGGTTAAACCGAATGAAAGAGCAAGGTCTTATTGAAGACTGGTATAATTTATTAGAAATAAAGGATAATGGTAGAGATGTAATATTATGTCATTATCCACTACATAGTTGGAATAAAATGTATAGGGGTAGTTATCACCTATATGGACATGTACATAAAAATACTGTTAATAATGAAAAATTTCAAAAGAATAGATTTAATGCATGTTGTGAAATACTAGGTTATGTTCCAAAAACATTAGACCAGATTATTGAAGAAAGGGATAGTAGGGAACAAGCACTTGAAGAAATACTAAAAATTTTGTTGAGAGAGACTGCTCGTCAATTCAATGTTCCGCTAAGTCTTCTACAATTTTAGAATAGAGCCTATAAAGGAGAATAACAATGAAATTTAAGTTAATGGAATTGAAAAAGAATACCCCATACATCTTATATATAGAATTTTCTCAAGACACTGATAAATTTCAAATGGGTGAATATAGTAAACAGATACGAGATAGCTTTAAACAATTAGGAATTGACAATTTTTTACTTATTCCTTATAGTTCTGATTCAGCACTACCTATAATAGAAAGATGCAGTTGGAGAAAATTTAAACGTAGAAAAAAGAAAAACCACTATTAGAAATTGAAGAAGAATCAATATATAAAGATAAAAAAGATTTGCTAAATTATATTGAGCAAGCTGACACATTATATATAGTAGATGAATATAAAGTATATAGAAAGGAGAAATAAAGGAATGACAATTTATTATATGTTTGATGGCTTTGAGGGAGACTTTGAAGTTGATAATCAAATGATAGCAGAGGCAGTTGCAGACACATTTAAAAGAAATAACAATGATAAAATAAAAGATAATAGAGAAAGTAATTCATTGGAACTTTTTATAGAAGAATGTTTACATGATGGTTCTTTGGGGGAAGATTTCATAGAATATTGGGAAGATGACATTAAAGATTATTGGCAAGATGACGCTGAAGCAGAAATCTATGATAGTTTAGATGATGAAGAAAGAAGATATGCCGGTAGGGGTGCAGCAGAAGACTTTGCATATGATAGTTGGAAAGATGACCAACTAACAAATGATTAATATTGATTTTAGTTAGGAGATTAAGTTCTTCTAACTTTTTTTATTTTTAAATATTTTCAAAATTTTCTTGACAACCTTTTTAATATTTTGTATACTACTTATGTATAATATATATGAGGAGGCAATACATATGGATTTAAAGAGAATACTTGAGTACTTAGACAAATTGATAAGAGAACAATTTACAGGAAGTACACAACAACTAATGCTAATAGCAATTAAGGATTATATTTTAACTAATAGTAAAGGAGAATAATAAAATGAAGAAAATTATGAATGTATATAATACTGAGTACAAATTACAAGTAAATAATGATGAACTAGAGTGCAGAGTTGTAGCATATGGTTACATTATTGAAATAGCAGTATTTGTAAATAAGGAATGGAAGAACACACTACACTACTGCAATTTTGATGGAATCTATGATATTGTAGATGATATTATTTCTTTATATGAAAATGAAATGAAAGTAGAATTTCCTAAAGAACTTATAAAACAATTTGACCCATTAGTAGATTCTATTTGGACATGCTATGAAAAAGCATGTACTGAAAGTGACGAACTAGAAGAAGAATTAGAAAAGGAGAGTAATAAATGAGTAGATATAAATACTACATATATTCAAAGACAAATAACCCAGATTGGGAGTTTAAATTAAAAGTGGCAGAGTTTAACACAAAACCACAAGCAGTAAAATATTTTAATAGCATTTTTATGAATGATGCTATAGGATTAAAAACAATTGAACCTTTAGAGTTTGTAGACAACTACAAATTTATAAATCACAATACTAGTACAATAACTTGGATAGAAAGAATTAAAAATTTTTAAAAAATCTTTAATTTTTATTTGACAAATGTTTTTTAATTTGATAAAATACCTATGAAATCAATAATTAAGGAGAAAATAAATATGGTAGAAATCTTAAATAATGATGAAAAACATATTATAACTAAATTAAATGGACAGGAATATTTAGTTGAGTACTATAAACTATATAACAATGCGTGGGTACAACTATATAAAAATACATACCCTAAACATTATGTAGAGTATATGTGGTTATAATAAGAAATAAAATAATAACCGAAACACCTGAAAAGGTGTCTAGCAAGAATGACCGCTTGTTACTGATGATGGTAGGTCAAAAGGAGTAAAAAATTATGAATGCATTATTAGAACAAAAAATAAAAGAATATTTTGAAACAAACAAAGTTTATAAGGAACTAGAGAAAAGGGTTAAAACTCTTAGTTCTGAAATCAAAGAGGAGTTGACACAATTAGGTATTGACAAAGAATCTACTACTAATGGATTTGATGTATTATTAGTAGAAAAGGTTTCTTATGACTACCCAGATGAAATTGCACTAAGGAGTTATTTAAAAGAAAATGGTTTATCTGATTATATCTTAGAGAAAATTGATAGCACAAAATTAAATAAAGATATTAAAGATAGTAAATCATTGGCAAAGAAATTGAACACACTAGCAGTTAAAACCACTACAATTAGTCTTTCAGTTAAAGAGAGTAAATAAGGAGATATAGTATGAGTAATCTAAAAGAGCTTAAAAAAGAACAAAGAAGATTAATGAGTGCTTGGAACTTAGATATGTTTGCACTAAATGAAATTAACCAACAAATTTTTGAAATAAGAGAAGAAAAAAGAAAAATTAAAGAACAACAAGCAGAAATTGAGTTAGAAAATAAAATCTGCCAGAAAATAGAGAAACAACTAGAAAGAACTTTAGAAAGAAACTAAATAATAAATTATGTAATAAATGAAAGGAGAAAATAAAGTGTATAAAATTAAAGATAATATAGATTTGAAAGAACTAGGGAAATTTCATTATACTGAAAGTGAATTTAAAGATGTGAAATGTTATGCACAATATAATTTATCATATCAAGTATTTGTTAACATAGAAAATAGAAAAATTATTGTTCAATACACAGAGTTTGGTACACATCCAAGTGATGACAAAGTTAAGTATGTGATGGAAGATATAGATATTTATATTGCAGATTTAATCCAAGCAAATTTAGTGGAAAGGGTATTAGAAATTGACTAATAAGAAATTAAGGAGGGACTGATATGAAATGCCCAATATGTGGAGAAAATGATACATTATATGTAAGTTTTCTTTATCAATATAGTCTAAATCATAAACTAAACAAAAATTGACATATTAACAAAAAATGTTATAAAAGAGATGAGGGTTATATGGATTGTGCTATTTTGGTTTGTAAAAATGGTTGTGAAGTTAACGATGACTTTAATTGGTACATTGATGAGAATGACCATGTAATAATACAGAATAATAGGAGAAGAAAATGACTAAAGAAGATTTATTTGATATAGGAGAAATAGGTATATTTTATCAATATTTAGCACTTGGTAATACCATAACATTCAACAATGGATTAACTGATTTAGAATTATCAATGAATACAAAAAGTGATTTAAAATGTGTTGTAGCAAAAAATTTAAGTTATCCAGAGTTTGAACCAATGCCTTATGATAATATGCTTTATGTTGGAAATATTTTAGGAATTATAGATAAATTGAAAGAGCAACCTAGCAAATATAGTAAAGAATATAACAAATGGAACGAGATTAAATTCTATGTTGCAAGTACGATTTGTTTAAATAAACATAATTATAAAAGGAGATAATGATTTATTATGAATAATAAATTAAATAGAGATAATTATAAAATTATAAATAAAAGTTTGTATGGGGGGTCAAATCTTTTTAGTAAAAGTAAAAACCCTTATGAATGTGATACTACTTATTGTTGCAACACTGAAAATTGTCCTTTATATGCAAAAGGAGAATGCCTTAATTGCAGAAGATTGGGGAATTGTGTATGCCCTTATAGTAAAGTAGAAACTCAAATAGGGAAAGGTTCTAGAAGTAAATCTTACTCTGACTTAAAATATGAAACTAATAAAAGTGAATACTATAATAAAATGAAAGATAGTGAATGTGATTTCGCAATCATTGGGGATTATCTTTTTATTAAACATAATGCAGTTTCTTTATGGAATAAAAAGGGTGAAGATAATTATAAATATTATCCTTGTTGGAAACATCCTTACAATGATTGGGCTAGTAGTGAAGAAAAGAGTAAATGGCGATGTCAAAGTGATTATTCTTTTATCCCAAAAAATAAAACAACTATAGAACTTTTTAAAGAATTACTTGAATTAAAACCTAGAACACTTTTTGATAATAGTATTATATCTTCATATCAAAATAAAACTATCCCTAAGATTAAAAAAGGTATACTGAAATATTTTCCTAAATGGGCTGATGAATTAGGCATTAAAGAGATAAATTATATAGGTCTTAAAGGTAAATTGAGTACATTAAGAGGACCATTTGATTTCAAAATTGACAACTCTTGTACTTGTACTTTTCATTGGGATAATGAGTATGTAATTGTTAAAAATGAAGGGGAAAAATTATTCTATGGCAGTACTGTTTATAATAGTGAAGCAGACATATTACCTTTTGATGTAAAATTAAAACCAAAAGATTGGTGGATAGAAATAAAGGATAACTCTTGGGTAACTGATGATAGTGAGGTAAAATAAAAATGAATAAAGAAGATAACAAAGACTTAATTGAACGAATTGAATATTTAGAAAAGAAACAAGACTTAATTATTGAGTTTATATATGGATGGTTTTATAATCATTATGAGTTAATGACTGAAGATGATTTAGGTAGACTTAATGCTATAATAAATTATGAAGGAGAATAAAGATGAAATCACTAGAAGAATTACAAAAAGAATATAATGAATTAGATAAAGAACTTAAAGGTGTTTCAAGCCGAATTGGTAAATTGTCAGATAAAAGTTTTGATATACAACTAAAGTTACGTAAAATTCAAGATGAAATAACTGAACTAACATTTGATAAATTTAATCTTAATGTAGGTGATTATTATCTTATTACAGGAACACCAAGTTATCAGGTTATATTTCGAATATTTAAAATTACCCATATAGATAAAATAAATGTGTCAGTTATTAAATATTTATATTGGAAACATGATGGAGATTCAAGTTTTGAAATTAGTACATTTAGTACAGGTAAACTTACATTTGCTCGAGATACTCGATATTATAAGAAAATTACAGAAGAGAAAGCAAAAGAGTTGGTTGATAAAGCAATAAATCTTGAAGATGTAAGTGAGGATTTGAAAAATGTGTAAAGATTTAAAGGATATAATATTAAAAGGAGATAACTTAAATTGAAAAAAGTTCAATTAACTTGTAAGAATCTAATGTTTAGATATTCTGAAACTGGTGCGTATGTAAAGGACCCTAAACAACATACATTTCTACTTAAAGGTAACTTCCATCACCACATAGGTATCAATAAATTTGTAAAAGAAAAACTTAAAGAATTAGGATTCCCAGAAAACATCTCACCACAATATGATATTATAAAAAAGCTTGAATTATTTACTGATATACTCTATAATCAAATTGACTTTAGTAATATTGAAGTAGAAGAAGATGAGAGACTATTAGAATATGATGAGGGACGATGGGTAATAGATTTCTTTAGAGAGAATGATTACTACACACGAGAACATATAAGAAATTATATGACTATAGTAGGGTATTATGAAGAATTTATAGATTATACCTTGAAAACATTAGGTAAATAAATTTAGATAGGAGAAGAAATAAATGAACATATTTAAAAATAAAGATTTTGAACTAGCACTACTTGATAAACTAATTGAATGGGCACAAGAAGATGGTTATTATATTAATGATATTAACCAAACAAGAGACTGTGTTGTATGTGCTGATTATACAACACATACTATAAACATTAATATAGAATTAAATAAGAGAGAAATTAAAATATTAGACAAGACAGAAAAAAAGTATTTAGAAAATATGTTAAGACCTTTTAGAGATAGGGTTAAAACTATTATTAAAACATCATCATTTAAGTATAATGAAGAATTTATATATATATTTTTAAACGTTGGATTTATTCATATGCCAGAATTCTCAAAAGGCACAATGTATAAAGGAATGGAAATTGACAAAGAATACACCCTAGAAGAATTAGGGTTGTTTAAGGAGTAAAATATGATAAGTATAATTCAAGCAGAAAATGCACTAAAAAATATTTATTTAGATGTAATATCTAACCAACTTAATTGTAATATAGACCCTTTTATTTCAAAAGTAGAAAAAACAACGAGAGATGTGTGGGGTAAGGAAATTTTAACACCATGTGCTTTATATTCTGAAAATGGTGTAGAATATAATAATATTAAAGTAGAACTAGCCAATATATATTTAACGATAGAATTAAGTGATAAAGCAATAAGAGCTGCCCAAAATAGTACTGGTGCTTTTATTAATTTATTAAATAATGAAATTGAAAGCATGTTAAAAGAAGGTAAGTATAGAATTTCAAATGCTATATACACACAAGATACTAAACCAGAATATTTACCATTAGAAGCACCCTTTAGTCCAATTGAATTTATAAGTTTATCTGATATATTTAATATCGAACAAAAATCAATTTATGGGCTTGATAGAGAAGAATGGGGACTTATGCCAGAAATTAAACATATAAAAGAGTTTAATCCAACAATAATTGAAGAATTTATTGATAATGTAAATCCTAGTATTGACTTTTTAATTTGTACCCCTAGTATGAAGAGAAGTATCCATCAATATTTTTTAGACCACAAACAAAATGTGGAGAGAAAAGATTTTGGGTCTATTGGTTCTTATATGGAATTTAATGACAACATTTCTATAATACCATATAAGAATATGACAGATAACGAAATATGGTTGGTTAATTCAAGTGATTTTACTTTAAATCAACTTTGTGATTGGTTATGGTTATCAGATGAAAATGATAGAATATTAAAGCAAAATATAAATAAACCAGTTTATACTGCAAATTTGGTTAAATATGCTAATTTAATATGTCATAATGTTAAAGGCCAAATAAAAATTATCATAGATTAAGGTTATTAAAGGGAGATTAAAGAAAATGCAAAAAGCACTAGATGTAATTGATAAAATATATACTAAAGGTGTTAAAGAGAATGACAAAAAAGGATTCGCAGATAAGTTTAAGTTGGCTATGAAAACATTTGAAAAAGCACTTAAAGAAGATATAAAAGTAACATTTAAAGATGTAAAGTATTTAGATGGATATTTTATCTTTGGAACTGGAACAAACTCTGTAGTACATTTTAAACTTAAAGAAACACCTGATTGGCTATATGGGATATGGTGGAATATTCCTAAAAAGTATTATGATAAAGAAAAAAAGAAAATGGTTTTACCAGAATTTGTAGAGGGACATTTCTTTGCACAATATGAAAAAAATATCAATAAATTTAAGCCATCAGCATCAACAATTCAGTGTAAGTTTTCAATAGTACCAAATGATAACCATTGTAGCTTATATAATGTTGCAAGAAATATTGAGTTTATTATAAAAGAACCATATTTAGCATTTTGTAGAGATTATTGCTATAATGATTATAACCATGAATATTTATCAAGAAATAAAGCAAAGAAAATTTATAAAAAATGGTACAAGGAAGAAAACAATTACATTAAATGGAACAAGATACTCAATGACAGATTTATTAAATTTGTTAAAAATATGCTTAAAGAAGAAATTGAAAGCGATAATGCTCTTATTGTAGATGTAGGAAAAAATTGTTCACCTAGATACCAAATTATGGTTAAAGCATCATATTATCCAAATCTAAATATTGAAGAAGGAAACTGTTTTTGGTTATTCGATGAAGAAGATGCAGAAAGTATTAAAGAAAAAGAAAAGTGGGATAAAGAGAGTAAGAAATGTGAGAAGATTTCTGATAAGCATGGTTTTTGTTGGTATACACCATTTGATGATTCTTTTAATCTTATAGAAGATAAGAATTATAACAAATTAAAAAAATATAGTGTGTAGTATTGATTTAATATTACAAAAGGAGAATGTAAAATGCAAAAATTAGATGATATATTATTAAAAAAGGGTGATATTGTAGATTATTCTATCAATATTAGTAATCTTAATTGTACAACGGTTATATATAATGAACAAACTATTAATCATTTTCAAAAATTTTTTAATTGCAAAATTACAAAAATTCAACGCCCTAGAGAACTTGAAATTATATATGCAGTACCAAAACCAATATTAAACAAGAAAGAAAAAAGGTATTTAGAAAACGTGCTAACACCTTTTAGAAATGAAGTTCAGGCAGTTTCAAAACATTCATTTGGGTATAATTATGATGAATATATATCTATAGGTTTAATAAATGATGTTATAGCACTTCCAATATTTAAGAAAAACACAATGTATAGAGGAATGGAACTTGACAAAAAATACAGTGTGAAAGAATTGGGGTTGTTTAAAGAGTAAAACAATGATTGATTTACAACCAACTATTTGTAATCTATGTGGTGGAGAAGTTGAGTATATCACTAATGACAAGATATATGGCAAGCAGTATGGCAGTGGTTGGTGCTATCATTGTAAGCAATGTAATGCCTATGTTGGTACAAATAAACTTAGACCAAAGGAAGCACTTGGCATATTAGCCACAGAAGAAATGAAATCTTGGAAAATAAGTTGCCACAAGTTGTTTGATAAGTTGTGGAAAGAAGATGGGTACAAACGAGGGGAATGCTATAAATGGCTTGCAGATGAAATGCGAATTCCAGTAGATGAGTGTCATTTTGGTTATTTTGATATACCAAAACTAAGACAGTCTTATGCAATATTAAAAAATAAAAAACCATAAAGGAGTAAGATATGATAGAAAAAGAAAGATTACAAGAACTTATTGAGCAAAACAAAGAAATTTATTTTGTTAATTGGACTTATAAAGAAATAGAATGTGTTAACAAAATTGTTATTGCTGATTATATTATAACACTAGAAATAGTAAATGACTTACTATATGTTATAAGAAAAGAAGATGCTTATAAGCCAGAAGTTATATGGAAATTAAAACTCAATGAACTTTTTGAAACCAAAGAAGATGCAGAATTTGCATTAAGATACAAAAGAATACCACACACTGAATATTTGGACTTGCCTGATTGGGAAGAAGTGGAAGGTGATTATAGTTTAGAATTTGGCAACTCTAGTCTTGAAATTTACAAAAGTACAAATAGAATATTGGTTATGACAAATAGAAACTATTTAGGTTTGTATGATTATGCTTTTGATAAAGAAACAACTAAAGAAAACTACTTGGAAGCGTGCGAAATTTGTAGAAAATTATGGTTAGGAGAAGAAGTATGAGAGAGAAAATAAAATTATATGTTAGTAAAAATGAAGATATAAGTGAAGATTTATTATTTGCAGACGATACTACTCTTATCAGTTATTTTAATGAAACTGAGTGTGAAGTTATAACTGAAGATTGTGAACTTTGCTTGTTAGAAAAAATCTTAAATCAACAACTTGCAGAGAAAGAAGTTAAAATTGAAGTCCTAGAAAGAGATGTTGAAAATCTACACAGGACATTGCAAGAAGCAAATGAAGAATTGGCAGAGAAAGATAATGACCATGATATGTTGATAGATGATTTTCAACAAGAAAGAGAAAATTTATGCAATCAAATAAAAACTGAAAGTGATGCAAGAAAAAGAGCAGTTGAAAAATTTAAACAAATTCGCAAACAAGTTTGTAATAAAATAAAAAAACTTTTGCAAATGGATTATAATGATAAATATGGATATGTTCATATATCTTGTATAAAAACAATTTTAGACCAAATAGAGGAAGGAGAATAGAAATATGGAACAAGAAATAGGAATAACAGAGTTAGAAAAACAAGTTACAAGTATACAACAACAAATAGAACAAACTAATCAACTACTAATAGATAAACTACCTAATACAGGTGGTTTATCTATAGATTATGTAAATTTACTTAAAAGAAAGGACCAACTAGAATCAGAATTATGCTCTTTAGAAAGGGATATAATGTGTACTAAATATGATATTAAACCTGGAGATGTCTATAGATTTAACTACTCATTAGGTGATTCTAAACAATATATCTCACTAGTGAAACAAATAAATAAGTATTGGGTAGATACAATAGATTTCTTCATACATAATGACTCAGTGTATGATGAAAGTAAAATTAATATAAATAGAAGTGCACAAATACTTTTCAATCATTTTAGAACTAGGAAAGTAGAGAAACTTTCAATAGAGGAACTTAAAAATATACTATCACAATCAATATTTAAAGATTGGGGATTAGACTCCAATGACATAGAATAAAACAAATAAAATAGAAATACATGAGGATAAAATATGGAAGATAAAATAATTATAATAACCTACATTAGTGAAGCTATTTACACTATTAGAGTAGATGCTGAATTGTACAAAAATGAAAAATATATGCAAAAAGCAATTGATAGATTCATAAGAGATATTGAGGATGAATATAGTTGTTTATTAAATGTATCTGATTATTTTATAATAGATTCAAATAAAACAACATATATTTCAACAAATAGAATTAAAACAATTGAAATTTTAGATTATAAAGATTGGATAACTCAGCAAAGACCATCAATTGAAGAAACAAACAATTAAGAAAAATACCCCTATTGACAAATGCTAAATTATATGATATAATATACTTTGGCATAATATAATGCATTTAGAAAGCTATATTGCTTTCTTTTTGTTTTTTACTATTCTGTCAATAGGAGATACAAGATGAGAGATGACAACTATATAGACCTAGAGATTAAGATATTAAATATATGTTTAGTAATAGTTATTTTAGTAATTATTTATAATTTAAGTATTTTAGGATATATGCATAGAGATAAATTAGACTATAAAGAATATTCCTATGAACAAGCTGATGCATTATATGAATACATACAAGAACAACAATGTACAATACCATATGAAAGTTTAACAAACTATGAAATAAAGGAAAGAGTGCAAAAAATTCTTAGCCCTACATTTTATATAGAAACTTATTGTAGTGGACATCAGGGTAAAACTAGACCACTTTTAAGAATAATAGAAGTTGGAGATGAACTTTCAGAATATGAGTATGCAACTGTACTAATGCATGAGTATATACATTTAGTACTTTTATATGGAGATGAATCATTAGTAGACTTTTTAACTGTTAAATACTTATGGGAAAGTGATGATAATTACTTACGAAGAACTGCTTGTTGGTTAGTAAAACAAAAGATAATATATGATTGTGGTAATGAGTATGATTGTACTGCACAACTAATTAAATATTTTAATATCAACTAAGAACTCAAATGAGTTCTTTTTTATTTTTATTAAATATTTTCAACTCAAGTATAGTATAATATAGTAGGAGGTAAATATGAAAATTTCATTACTAAGCAATGACGAGCTTGGTATACAAAAATACCATATGACAAAACCAATAAGACTGATTTCATTTTTCAGTGGGTATGAAAGTCAATTATTTTCGCTTAAATATTTAGGTGCAAATGTTGAAAGTTGGAGAACTTGTGAATGGGCGGTTAAAAGTATTCAAGCATTAAAAGATGGGCATTTTGGAAATGACAATACTGATTATTCAAAAGATTTATCAAAACAAGAACTTATTGAGTATTTATTTAAGAAAGGTATTAGTGCAAATTATAATGAGCCAATGACTTATGAGCAAATAAAAAGACTTGGAGAAGATAAATTAAGAGTTATTTACAACAATATTCAAGCAACACATAATCTAGTGAATATACAACAAGTAAAAGGGGGTGATTTGGACATGGAAGAATGTGATAAGTATGACTATATACTTACATACTCATATCCATGTCAGTAGCAGGACTTAAGTTTGGCAGGTAAAGGTGCTGGAATGAGTAAAGGCAGTGACACTAGAAGCTCAATGCTTTGGCAAGTAGAAAGAATACTAGAAGAATGTAAAGAACTAAATACACTTCCACAAGTATTGGTTATGGAAAATGTACCACAAGTTCATAGTAGCAAGAATATGGCAGATTTTCAAATGTGGATAGACAAATTAACTGAACTAGGTTATACTAGCAAATGGCAAGACTTAAATGCAAAAGATTATGGGATACCACAAAATAGAAAAAGAACTTTCATGGTTAGCATTTTGGGAGATTATAACTATGAGTTTCCAACTGAAATACCTTTAAAATTAAGATTAAAAGACATACTAGAGAAACAAGTTGATGAAAAATATTACTTGAGTGATAAAGTAGTTAGTAAATTAGCATTTAATAAAGATGTTCAGCTAGATAGTCCAAGTGGCATTGATTTATGTGACACTAAGTCAGAGTTTAGAGAGATTTCAAACACTATTAAAAGTAGATATGATTGTGGGTATGAGCATTTTAGTCCAGGACCAACAGGCATAGCAGAACCACAACTTGATATAATTGCAAAAACAAAAGATGGGAATAACTTCAATACTATATACTCAGAGAACGGCATAAGTCCAACATTACTTGCAAGAGATTACAAAGACCCAGTTAGAGTTGCTGAAATAAATCAAGTAGGACAAATTTATCCTGATAATGGAAACCCACAAGCAGGTAGAATATATGACAAAGATGGTTTAAGTCCTTGTTTAGATACTTGTCAAGGTGGGAATAGAGAAGTAAAGATAGTTGAAGATAGTTGTTCTACGTTACAAAAAGAAGTATGTGAAAAAGCACTAAAGTTTATGTCTCCAAATGATTCAATAGACTACACATATTCTAATTCAAGACTAGAAGAAATGGAACAAGGCTATATAAAAACAAAAAATAGTGAAGATAATACCATAATGAATACTCTTACAACTAATGCAGATGCATTTGGGGTTTGTGTAGAAGAACCAAATATAGTGGAACCAACAATTTGTGCAAGTAGAAGAAGAAACCTAGAGAACCCAAACAGTAGAGAAAAAGGGATACCCTTGGAAGAAAGATTTGAACTTGGCCCAGATGGATTATCTAATACACTTACCACAGTTCAACATGATAACTATTTAGTAGAACCACAATGTATTCAATATGATGTAGACACAATTATATCTAACCCATTAAAAGACAAAACTCCATATGGCTGGCACTTTGAACAAAATGTTTATGACAATGATTCAAAGTGTGTTAGAGGACTTAAAGCAAGTGAGGGTAGTGGGAATATACCAAAAGTAATTGAAGAAGATAATCTAAAAAGACAACTATGCAATAAACTTATTGAAGAAAATAAAGTTCAAGAGGGAGACATAATTAGACATAGCTATACAAATAGTAGATTTGATAGTTTTCATATAGAAAATAGTGAAAACCATGATTGTTGTGCTACAATAACTACAAGGTCAGATTGTATAGGTTATGTAGAGAATCAAGAACAAAAAACTTGCCCAACACTAGATACAAGATGTGATTGTTTAGGGGTATGTGTAAAAGATTCTATGTACACTGAAACTGAAAAGCAACTATTTACTGAAGATGGCAATATTAAAAGGTATTTAAACTCTGACATAATAGACAAATTTGAAGAGGGTCAAATGGCAACTACATCATACCCTAATGGTTATGGTCATGGTAGTAGAACACACAATGAAAGTATATCATTAAACACAATAGACAAACCTAGTGTAAAGCAAAATTTAAGAATAAGGAAATTATGCCCAATCGAGTGCTTTAGGCTGATGGCTATTAAAGATAAAGACTTTGAAAACATAGCAAAAAATCAAAGTAATGCTAGTTTGTACCACTTGGCAGGTGATAGTATTGTAACTGTTTGTCTAATGGCAATATTTGGGCAATTATTAGATATTGATTGGAAAAGTAAAATAAACTTTGAAGAATGGTGGAATATTTAAAACATAAAAATTTAGTGAGAACAAAAAAATTCTCACTTTTTTCAAAAAGTAACTGACACTAATTCAAAAAATCCTTATAATATATAATATACTAAATAAAACAATTGCTAAATTAAGTATATAGTGAGGGTAGAAGATGACTAGAAAAAAGAAATACAAAAATGGTTTATCTATAACACCATTTATAGTGAACAAAGATGCAGGGGATGTTGAAAAAGGAGTTGACAATTTCAACTCAATGATGTCTACTGGAAACCCAACTAATGGTGGTATGTGTGAGAGCAAAACTGGAGACATTGTTACAGATGTAAGAGAAGCTGGTGGCAAAGATAGGTACATAGCAAAGCAAGAACTACTATTAAAGAATAGAAAGAACAAATTAGGAAAAACAATAGACCCAGCAGAAAAACAAAAACTAAAAGATGAAATAGACTTAATACAAGCAAAAATAAATTTTGTATTATCCAAACCACAACAACCTAAATTAAGTGATGAAGAGATACGAAGAAAAAGACAAGAACTATATAAACTAAAAAGACAACTATTAACAGACCCACCAAACCAACCATACAATTGGAAACCCTATGCAGAAAGAAGAATAGCAAAACTAAGACAAGAGTTAGAAGATAATGGTATAAATGAATATCTAAAGGAGAACAAAATGAAATTCAAACATTTACATGAAGACATAGACAATGTATCAGAAGTAGAAGCAAAATCAAGAGAAGTTGTAGACCCAGCATTTGCTAGTGCAGTAAGGTCAATTAGGAGTCATGACAAGCAAAGAGCAGAAGCAAGAAAAATAAGAAAAGCACCAAAACAAGGTGAAGAATCATTACCTAAAGATTTAAAAATGACTTTAGATGAATCTTTATTTGAAGATGTTAAAGAATCACTTCAAGAGTCCAAAGACTATTTAGGTGTTTCTGAAATCCCAGATAGTAACTGGGTAAAATGGGAATACCATGACAATGGAAAAGTGTATAAAGGGGATGCAAAGGTATTTGATGAACCTAGTGACTATGGTATAAATAATGGTAGGGTATCTAAGTTTTATGCACAAGCAAATGGCATTGGGGTTGCTAATTATGATAGAGGTTGGGATGAAAATCCTAGTAAAGAGCATAAAGCAACAATAGATAAGATTATAAAGAAACTAGATAAATATGCTAAGAATAGAGGCAGTAAAAAAGTAGAATCAATCGAAAGACCACTTAAAGAAAGTGCTGGAGATGAAGATGTTCAAGTATATATGAACACTTGGGCAAACTATAATGAATATGGTGCTGACCTATCTAAGTATGGTATAAATAGCATTAAAGATGGTTGGATGAGTATTGATGAAGCAAGAGAATTTGCTGAAAAATATGCAGAAGATGAACCATTTATAAATGATATTGAAACACCACTTGGAAGCCTAGGCATTAATGAGTACTCTAATGTAGAAGAGAGTTTAGACCTACTAGAGAAAATAAGTGAGTATGATAAATATGACCTAGAAGTAATTGGTGCTATATATGAAGACCAAGGTGGTGAGCTTAAAGATTCTATAGAAATATTTGATTCTGGTGACTATGAATATTATAGTGGGGTTAATAGTTTAACTGACCTAGCATATGAACTTATAGCCCAAATTGGTGGTATTAAGGATGCAGTTAGTAACCCAGAAAACTATATAGATGAAGAAGCATTAAGAAGAGATTTATCTTTTGACATTAGAGAACTTATGAGAGATAGTGCTGAAGAAGAAATTGACGAAAAACACAAATATGATGATGAAGAAGATTTTGATAGAGAACAAGAGATAGAAGACTGGATGGATGAGCACGAAGATGACTACCTTGATATGTATGTGGATGAAATACTAAATGACATAGATGGCAAGACAATAGAAAATTATTTTGACTATGATGCTTTTGGTAGAGATTTGGGTTATGATGGTTACTATATTACTGATAAAGGTGCAATTAGAATACTCTAGGAGAAATATTATGAGATTTAAGTTAGTTGAGGAATTAGAAAGTAATTGGTATGGGCTTATAAATCATAGTGATATGACAGATACAGATTTTGCATTAGTATCAAAAAATAAAGAAGAACTTGGTAAACATTGGGATGACTTAATTGAAATTACTGAGAGTCAACCAAAAGCAAATCAGGACTCAGATGAGCATTATGAAACATATATTTTACCAATTATTGAAAGGTTGGATGATTTAGGCATATACTTTGTAGATGATGAGACATGGTATGCAACACCAACTGGAAATGAATTTAACAAATTTAATGGGAAATTCTATATTGATGAGACCCCATTAATAGTGCTAAAGAAATCACATAGTAGATTTTAATAGGAGAATACAATGGAATTACTAAAAGAGAGCATAGACAGAATGCTTGATGAACAAGAAATGATACCAGTATACCCAATAGGCACAGAAGTTATTTTAACTACAGTTTTTGATGGGATAAAATGTTATTGCATAGATAAAATTACTGAAATAAGTATAACAGAAGATGGAGTAACTTATTATTTTGATGAAGCTAGTATGAAATTAAATGAAAGAGATATTATACCATATAGTATTAAAAATGAAGATACAATAAAAAGTTTAGACTATGAGTACTCACGCAGTGGATATGGGTTTAAGGTATTATATAATAAAGATTTAAGGGAGAACAAAATGAAATTAGTTAAAGAAAGTAAAGTATTAAAAGAAGAAGATGACTTAGAAAACTTAAAAAAGGCAGCTAAAGCATATCAAAAAGACTTAAAAGCAATGGGCACTAACTATGATAAACTATATGACTATGTAAGTGATGCTTTAGATTATGATTTTAATGTGGATTCAAAGAAAGAATATAATTCAGCAAAAATTTGGGTTGGACTAGGTGGTCCTAATGTATGCCTAGATACTGATGATGCAACAATCAAAGTATACTGGGGTGGTAAGAAATATGAAGAACCATACTCATATAGCACCAATGATGTCCTTGATGAAATAATGGAAGAAATTTATAATAATGACTAATTCTAAAGGAGAAGATAAATAATGTCAGTTACACAACAATACCAAAACATAAATTTAGATACTGCAACATACACACAAGTTGATTTGAGTGGTAAACATTCTTTTTATTTAATAAGTGTAACAAAAGATGAAACTATAAAATCAATTGTATTTTCTGTTGCAATAGATAGTGGGGTTACAAACTACCCACTAGTATTACAAAATATTGAACTACCAGTAAATGCTCTAAATAGTATTAATGCTCCAACTGGTGTAATCTCTGGAACTAGATTTTCAGGTTTTCCAGATGAGTTTTATTTAAAGCCACTACAAGTAAACAAGAAAGATGATACTATTTGCAAAGAGGGTACATTTAATGTAACAGTAAATATAAACCCAGTAGACTTAATGGGTTAAACTATGTCAAAGGAGAAATAAATAATGAATATAAGTATTTGGTTATCTATAATAATTAATGTTTTAATAGCTGGTATTATAGTTAGTGGTATAATTATAGGTAAAAGAAAAGGTGGTGCTTATGAGTTGGTTAAACTTGGAGCACTATTATTAGTAAGTGGTCTTACAATTCTACTTGCACCAACAGTAATGATGTTAATTGCAAAAATTGGTTTTGTTCAAACTATGCTAGACAATGGACTTGTCAGTATGGCACTTATCAAAGCAATTAGTGTAGTTTTATTATTCTTAATTGGTTATATCTTAGTTGGCATTTTATTAAAAGTTGCTGGTAAGATATTAGAAAATAAAGCAGCACTTAAAATTCAATATGCAAAACCTGCTAAAATCGTTGGGTTATCACCTAAAGAAACCAAGAGATTAAGAAAAGAACAAAAGCAACTAGAAAAGAAACAACATAAAGAACAAAAGAAATTTGCAAAAGAATCACAATCAACAAAATCTAAAGTACTAGGTATTATATTTGGTTTAGTTATTGCTATTCTTATTGGGTTTGTAGCAACTTTACCAGTTAAACCTATTCTTAATGGAATAGCTGATGCACAACCAGAAATTTCAGAGATTACAAAGAGTTATGAGTATACACCTTATGGTCAATTAGACAAAGTAACTGGATTTGTTGATACAATGCTTAACTAGTAGGAGATGATAATAAATGATATTAGATGAAAATTTATTTGAAATGGTAGCTAAAAAAGAGCATAAAAAACCTAGTGCAAGAGAAAGAAGAAAAGTACTAGAGAGTATACTTATTGAAAAGAAACTAATTAGTAAAAAGTTAAAAGAAAATACTTTAACATCAAAAGGTATAGATGGTTCTGAAATGTCATTTGATATAAAAGATGATGGAACTATAACAATATATAATAATGGTAAAGTAGTAAAACAAAGCAAGACAGACCCAGAGTATGCAAGAAAAGTATTAAAAGACTTAGGGTTTAAAGAAAAAGAAGCTATCAAGACTGAAAGTGTTGAGGGTGATGAAATTGCACAAGCAAATATAGATTCAAAGAATATGAACTTTGAAAAAGATAAAGAGAATGATAGGCAAGTCAAACTAGAACTTGCTAAACAAGGAATTATTAAAGAAGATATTTCTGAATCACTTAAAGAAGACTTATCACAAGAAAAACAACAAGAATATGGTTTAAATACACTAATAAACCAACTTATCAAATCAGAATATGATGCAATTGATGAATATAACTCAGCAATAGTTACATTAGAAGCAGAAGGTCAAGGTGAATATACTGATGTAATTCGTTCTATAATAGAAGATGAAAGGCATCATATAGGCAACTTACAAGAAATAATGGATAGAATAACTCCAGGAACAACATCTGAATTTGAAAAAGGTAAAGAAGAGGCAGAAGAAACACTTGGGGAAGAAGAAACACAAAGAATAAAAGATGTTGAGTTAGAAGATTCAGCATTACAAGGTTAAAATAAACAAGGAGATTTAATAAATGGAAGCATTTGGATGGTTAATGATGATAATGCTTGCTATGTTTGGTCTATTTGTTCTTGGAATTTTAATTGGACCATTTGTAGTTAGCAAAGTAAAAACATTTATATATAGACTACAAACATATATAGATGATGAAAAACTAGACATAGACAAACGTTCTGAAGAAAGAAGAAATAGAGATGAGACAAAAAGACAAAAAGATTTTGAATTAGCAAACAAGAAATTAGATGCTAAGATAAACAAAGTAAATAAACAAATTAGTTTACAATCTGAAAAACTAAAACTTGCAGAAGAGTTAAAAAATAAAAATAGACAAGCAAATATTCAAAGAATAAATGTTGTAGAAACTCCAATAGTAGAGCAAGAACCAGTACTTGAAATAGTTGAAGAAGATAATATAGAAGAAGAAAAGACTGAAGAATAAAAAATCATAGAAGAGGTATACAATGAGTTATAACTTATTATTTGATACTAATTTTAAAAACAATCAAAACAAATGGAAGTATAACAATTGTTATCAAAAAGGTGATTATATAGTATCAACAAACAAAGTATTTGGTATTGAACAAGAAATAACTTTAGCAGATGTAACTAAGTTATACCTTAGGTGTACTTACAATGTTCTAGTATCTAGTGTATATAAAGTATATATTGGTATACAATCTAATGATAAGTTATATGTAAATAAGAAATGGACAAAAATAAATTGTAACCAAACAATATCTGTTGTAGACATTGCTAAACTTGAAAAAATAAAAGTACATATAATATTTGAAGCAAGACAGGATGAGAATATAGTATTAGTAAAAGAGCCAATACTAGCAGACTTAGTTAGACTACACAAAACAACATGGTTAAAATTCTTATTAGATAAAACAATAAAATATCGTAATGGTTTTAACTATGACAATTTATTAGACTATGGCGAATTAAAGCCAGAAATATTCAATTTAGAACCTGCAAAGATTGGTTCAATAGTTTGTACTAAAGAGAGAATTAAACTCAAAATAGATGCTAAATTATTAAAGGGAAAGCGATATTTAATTAAACTAGATTATTTCCCCATAAACAAGTTAGGAAAAGTGTATTTAAGTTATGGCATTATGAAATCAACTGATTTTAATGATGAGCAATGTTATCTATTATTTAGAGTTACTGGAGATAGAGAATTAAGTTTAAATATTGAACCAGATGACGTTTTACCATATCAACTTAATTTAAAACATTTACTACTAATAGATATTGATAATCAAGGTGTAGAAACACAAGATATTCCATATTTACCTTTTATAGGAAATTAAAAAATTAAAGAGGACATAAAAATGAGATTTAAACTTGTTGAAAGTAGAATAGTTCCAGATAAGAAGAAATCAACCAAAAAGTTAGACTTAGATGAAGCATTAGGACTTAAAAGAAAATCAAGACTAACTGAAACCAAACATGACCTTTATATAAATGGAGATTATGTAGCAAGTTCAAATAGATACAAAAGAGCAAAAGATTTCAAAGACAAAGTAACCAAAGATGGTTATATTGAATATGCTGGCGAAAAAGCATTAAGGTCTGCTGGAACCAAACTAGATAGAAGAGATATTAATCCTAATGACAAAATAAGAGTTAGAAGAGCAAAGAATGAATCTTTAAAAGATAATGAAGTTGATGAGTTCTTTAACAAGGCCAAAAAACTAGGTGTTACAACTTTAGGTGATTTAAAAAAATTGCTTACACAAGAACCTGAAACAAGATTTGGTAGTGATATTTATAAAATGAGAAAGTATTCTAAATATGCTAACCCAGAAGATAAAGAACTAAAGAATGAATCACTTAAAGAAGATTTCAATCAAGAATCAATAAAGACTGAAATAGAAAAAGCAATTAGAGATTATTTTAAACATTGGGATGATGAAGATTACAATGATATGGTTAAAGATTATCTAGCAATTGAAGTTGTTCCAACAAATGATGGCAGAACAAAAGTAGAAGTAAGAGCAGAACTAACTTATGGTACATTAAGTAAGATAGCAGATAAATTAGACCCAATTGTACAAAAGATTGATAAGGATGCTTATTTTGATTTTGAAGATGATGGTATTATAAACGCTTATCTTAATACAGAGTTGGTAGATAGCCTTGAAGAGAAACTATATCAAATAAATATAGATGGGGAAGATATGGGTACTTTTGACAATGAAGAAGATGCCTATAGAGAAAAAGATAGACTAAATGACCCAAGAGCAGAAGTAATAGAAATTGAAGATGATTGGGATAATGATGACTATGATAGACGAGCAGTAGAACAAGAATATGGTCTTGAAGATGGAGAACTTGATGGAGTTGATATTAGAGATGCTGAAGAAATGATTGGTGAAGAAGAAGGTGCATTAGATAGGTTTGTGTATGAGTTTAGAGATGCACTAGAAGAAAAACTTATTCAAGGCAAATCTGAAGATACTCTAAAAAAGAATATTGAAACTGAAATAAAATCAGGCAAATCACCTAAGCAAGCATATGCTATTGCTAAGTCAGTTCAAAAGAAAAATATGAAAGAAGAATTTGAAGAAGAAGCTGACTACTATATGAGTGATGATGAAGATAACCTAGATGAAAATGTTGGGTTATTAGCAGCTGTTCCAGAAATAGTAGGTGCAATAGGAACTGCACTAGAAGTTAAAGATATAGCAGATGAATTAACTAACAATACTACTGAATCAATGCAAGATGAAGAGTATGTAGACATATATGATAATACTATACATGAAGATGAGATTGTTAGAGATGATATAGAAGAAAATGAAGATGACTTATCAGATTCACATATTCAAGAATTAGCAAAGAAAGCTATAGAAGAAAATGCTAAAAGAAAGAAACCTATGCAAAATAGTAAAGTTGCATCACAAGTAAAACCAATGGAAGAAGAAATGGTTGTGGATAAAGCAACTGAAATTAACCAAGATGAAGAAGAGGTTGTTGAAGACTATGTAAGTCCAAATGCGGTTGACCCAAGTATGAAACCACAAGAAGTAGACTTAAATAATATATAAGATAAAAAGAGAGAGGGAATATTATTATGAATTATATTAAAGATATTAAACTTTTCAATGATGATGAAGCAAAAACAGTAAATATGATTGTTGAAATTGTTAAAGGTTCAAAAGACAAGAATGAATTAGTGCCAAGAACATTTGATAAAGTAGAAAGAGTTAGAAAGTGTAAATTAAAGTATCCATTCTATTATGGTTGTTTTCCACAAACACATGCTGGAGACAACGATCCAGCAGATGCTATACTTTTGACTAAAGAGAAACATAAAGTATTAGACATAGTTAAAGTTCAACCAGTTGCAGTTATTAAAACAATAGACAATGGTGAAGAGGACAACAAAATAATTTGTGTTGAAGGTACATTTAACAATATAGACAAAGAAATTAAAAAAGCATTAAAGTTCTTAAAAATCTACAAAGGCAAAAAAGCAGATATGATTGTAGATGAAGAAATTTATGATGCAGTAGAAGCATTAAAAGTACTTACTGAATCTAATAAAGCAAATAAACCTGTAAAAGTAAATTCTTTAAAAGTTGGTTAATTTTTGTTGACTTTTCTATCAATTAGATTAGAAGATATATTACAAGAGGATTTAGATAAATGGCAGTATTAAACACAAAAACACTAAAAGAAGCATATGGTCAATCAACTGACCTAAATGAGTTTGATTCACAAGCAAAAGGTAGATTTAATACATATTATAAAGTTGCAATTGAAATACAAGAAAGTTCTGAAGATAAACAATCAAAATACCAACAAGAACTTTTTGCCTTTGAGGATGCTGCTAAGACTTATTATAATAAACTAATACAAGATATTAAAGATGGTAAATATAATTGGTTTCATTCAGTAGTGTCATTATCACAGATAGACATTAGTATAAATGAAGATGAGATAATTTCACAAGATATTTATGCTAATGAAGATGAAGAATATATAGAAGATGAAGACAGCATAATAGAAGATGACGAAGATATAGAAATTAAGTGAGGAGGGCATAATGAGTTCAATTTTTGATAACTATGACAATTTACAACAACAATATATTCCCTCAAATATGAACAATAAGCCATGTCCACCTAAAGCAAACCCATTCCTTGACCCAGCAATACCAAAGCAACCTTATTGTGAATATAATGCAGAGGGTAACCTTGTTGGTTATTGGTGGGCATATGGAAACACAGTCAATCTAGAGTTTGATTTAAGTGGTGAAGTTACAGTTGAGAATGATAATTATATAGATGTTAGGGAGTTTATTAAAGACAAACAAATAAAAATAAACGTCTATAATTTTAGACATGAAATAATAGATACTATGTTATTTGATGGTAAAGATTATCAATCATTTGTTAAAGTAGACAATATAACCAATCAAAGTATTGGTTTATTTTATATATATGATGAAGATACTGACACATATTCAGGAGTTCAATTACCAGAAGGTTATGAAGCTGGTACACAATATTATATTTCAAACCCAGAAGATGTAGAAATAGTATACCCTATAGATGCTGATAAATCTGCAAGTATGTTTGAAAAAGGTACTTATTATTGTTCACTCTCTATTATAGGTAAAGGATTAAATGAAACAGTTTTCTTTGAAGAGAATTGTACATTAATGGTGAGGTAATAGTAAATGGATATAAAAATAAAAGCAAAACTAAAAGCATATACAAAAGGAATATTACCTACTAAGGTATCTGAATTAGAGAATGATGAACATTTTATAAGTGAGGCCCCAATTGATGGGCATCTTTATGGCAGAAAAGATGGTACTTGGCAAAATATTGATAAAGCAATAAATAAAACAACTATTGAAATACCAGAAAATTCTGGTCTTAATCTATCCTATACTGATATAACATCTACATACACAATTAGTGTAAGACAAGAGAATATTACTGAAATAGAATTACCAAGTGTATTAGAAGATGACACTGTATACTATGTAGAAGATTTAGAAGCAAATGTATTCATTGATGGTGGCACAGCATTTAGTAGTGGTAATAATGATTATGTAACAGTGAGTGAATTTGGTGCTACATTAGATGGTGGAGTTGCAAGCACAATGACTTTTGATAATGAAATATTACCACTAAATAGTAAAGGAGTTTATGAAGAATGGCAGATATAACAAAGATTTTATTAAGAAGAGACTATTTATCCAATTGGGAATCTGAAAATCCAGTTTTAGGACTAGGAGAACCTTGTGTTGCTATTAGTAATACTGATGAAATAATTGGGTTTAAAATTGGTGATGGTCACACAAATTGGGTAGACCTAGACTGGCAAACTGGTGACCTTTCTTCTGTTGTTAATACAGTTACTACACTTCAATCACAAGTTGAGTCATTAAATGAAACAATCTATGATGAAACTAATGGCCTTGATACAAGAGTAAGTACTTTAGAAAGTGATGTATATGATGAAGAAACTGGTCTAAGTGTATTAGCAGAAACTGTCTCAACAAATACAACAAATATTGGTGACTTACAATTAGAAAAGGAAGATGTTTCAAATAAAGTAACATCTTTATCTAATCAAAGTACTGATGAACAATATGCAAGTGCAAAATGTGTATATGAAGCAGTAGAAGATGTGCAAGATAACGTAAGAGCAGAAGCAAATGCAAGAAATGGTCAAGACATGCTTTTAGATAATCGTATTACTGGTCTGGAAACTAAAGTACCTAACCCACCAAGTGTATCAGGTACATACACACTTAAATGTGATGTAGATATAGAATTGGGTACAATAGTATATGAGTGGGTAGAAGAATTATAAAAATATTAAGGGAACCTAAGATAAAGGTTTCTTTTTTATTGCTAAATTATATATAAATATAAATTAAATTTAAGGCTTGTTAGAACTTGATTCTTGTATGGCTAATAAAAAGATACTACCCCAATCTTTTTTGTTGCTTATAAGGTCTAAAAACAGGCTTTATAAGCATTTTTATTTGGAGGTACACAAAATAAATGGCTATTTATAAGAAAATAAATAATAAAGATGTTAAGGTTGCAGATAATAAAATTACTGACCATAATCAATTAACTGGTAGAGATGCATTTTCTAGTCACCCAATCTCTGCAATAAGACACTTGCCTGAGAAATTAACTACTTTGAAGAATAAGAGTATTGCAAATGAGCAGGCAACTAAAAATATAACTCTAACTGAAGGTGATAATGGTACTTTAATATTTACTAACTATAAGGGAGAAGAAACAGTTGTTCAGGGTGGTTACTTACCAGATGATGAAACAATTAAGTTAGAGGAAAAGATTTCTTATGAAGAAATAGAATTAACGGAAGAAACTTATGAACCTAATACATATTATATTTTGGTAAACACTCAATATGAACTTGCAACTAGTGCTTATGATGAGAATGAAACTTATTACAAGCAAGTCACTCAAGATAAGATGGTTGCCTTTGCGTTAGAAACTGAAAAAGAAATCTTAACTGGTGAAAGAATTAGAGAAATAATAACATCTAAAGGTGGTTATTTAGATTCTTATAATTTTAATAAAGTAAACCCAACACAAGATGAATTAACTGAGTATGCTATTCAGCAAATTGGTAATCATGCCTTTGTGTTTTTAGGTATTAATATAACACAAGAAGAGTATGATAGTTATAGATATATTTATACATATGACTCAATACAAGAAGAATATATAAGGTCAAATAGTTATAGTTATGATGATGCTTATTATGTTTTAAATATTTGGGATAAGACTAGAGTTATAAATCTATTTACTAATAATACACATCCTAATCCAGATACTTGGTCTTGGGATATTAACTCTGAATTTTGGTCTAACCTTGGATTTATTGGCACTATAACTGATGCCAATAATGATGGTTTACATGGGCTTGTGACTGGTAGTGAAGCTGACTATAAAGTATCAGTCAATGGTGATGGTACAATGTCAGTAAATGGGTTACCAGAACTTGCAAACACAGTAGACACAATGATTGTAAATGAACATACTAATGCTCAAGATAAAGTTTATTCTGCAAATTATATAGATAATAATTATGCGCCTTTATCTTTTGTTAGCAAATTATATTTTCAAAAAGATACAAGTACAACTGCAAGTCTTGTTAATAATGCTCCTACAATAAGTAGTTCAAATTATCTTATATCAAGCACAACTAATACTGACTTTGACTGGAACACACCTATATTTACAACTACAAGAACATTACAAGCAAATACAACATTAAATAAAGAAAATTCATTTACAGTAAATTTAAACTTTACTATAGATAGAGATGCAGATATATCTTTTGGTGCAAAAATAAGAGTGTCACAAGATAATGGTAATACATGGACTTATATTGGGGATACTCAAGGTTTTTCTTCAGTAGATTATATAACTGGGGAATTATGTAATGCTCATTTCATTGTTTATACTGACTTATTAACAGAAGATACTACATACAATATTGGTGATTTATTAGCTATTGAATATTTTATTAAGTCTACACAGTCATCACAGTTAAATGTAGAATATGCTTGTGGTATAGAGATAGATGGCTCAAATACATATAGTTATTTACAATTTAATTATCAAAATATGGTAATCTCTACTGACCAAATTGGAGATGGAGCAGTTACTTATGAAAAATTAGATGATGATTTACAAAATACTATAGATAATAAACTAGATAAACAAACAACACAGAATACTTTGTATGGTGTAAATAATTCTGGTAATCAAGTACAAATAAATTATTCAAGTACAATAACAAATAATGCAGTAGCACAAAGAGATAATAGTGGGTTTTTAAGTGGAAATACACCAACACAAGATAGTCATTATGCAAATAAGAAATATGTAGATGATTCAGTGCCAATTCCTTATACAAGTGAGGAAATAGAAGATGCTCTAAATGAAATATTCTTTCCTACACCAACACCAGTATGGAATCCTTATATAACATTTAGTTCTCCAAACTCATTTACACTAGCAGATATTCAATCTGAAAGTTTGAGAGATGGTATATTGGAGTATTCAACAGACACAATAACTTGGACTGAGTTACAAAGTGATACTCCAGTAAATAGTGAATTTAATGGTAATACTAATGTGCTTTATGTTAGAGGTATTGGCAACACTATAATTACAGGGTATACTGATGGATATAATAAATGGGAGTTAACTGGTTCTGATATATCTTGCAGTGGAAACATAGAAACATTACTTGATTATCAAACTGTCTTAAATGGACAACACCCAATTATGGGAGCTTGGTGTTTTAATAGTATGTTTTATTTCTGTTCTGCACTAGTTAGTGCCCCAGCATTGCCAGCAACTGAATTAACCGAAGGATGTTATTGTCAAATGTTTGCTTTTTGTACAAATTTGACAACACTACCAGCCTTACCTGCAACTACATTAGCAACTTATTGTTATCAAGACATGTTTTCATCTTGTGGTAATATTTTTATCTCAGAAACTCAAACAGGTGAATATCAAAATGAATATACAATTCCTATTAGTGGGGTAGGTACTGATGCTACCTATGCATTACTAGGAATATTTAATAATACTGGGGGAACATTTACTGATGACCCACTAATTAATACAACTTATTATACAAGTAATACAATAATTCAACCAGATGGTACAATCATACCTGAGGTTGTAATACCAGAATAAAAATAAAGGAATATGAATAAATGAATAAAGTTGTTAATATAGATAATTTAATTGATGCAGCTTCTATTATAAAACAATATATAGATAATCAAGATACAACATTAGATGGTAAACTAACAGTTAACACAACAGCAATATCAGATAAAGTACAATATGGAACAGTAACAATACCAAGCACAGATTGGACAGCATTAGTAGGAAATGATAACTATACTTACTATTGTGATATTACTTTAGATAGTTCTCTTAATCTTGGTGCTAGTGATATGGTAGAATTAGTAAATGACAATCCTACCATATTTATGGAATGTGGATTTGTAATAGCAAGTATTGTAAGTAATACAATGACAATATATGTAGCAGAAGAACCAACAACAAATGTAACATTAACTTTTATAATCACAAGGAATATGAAATCAACAACAATAGAACAAGGAGTATAATAAATGCCAATAATTAAGAATCCTTTAAGTGGTGGTGTAAACTTTACAAACCTTGACAACGCGTTAGATGAATTAGACTTGACATTGGGTGTTTATAGGTCTTTCAGCGTAACGAACACTTTAACAAATTGTACTACAAGTAACTCGAGTATAACTACAGGGGAGTGCTCAATATATAGTGCGACAATAACTGCAACAAGTGGTTATACCTTAACTGGTGCAAGTGTTAGTATTACAATGAATGGAGTTGACATAACAAGTACTGCATACAACAATGGTTCAATTACTATAAGTGGCGTAAGTGGCAATATCGTGATTGTGATTAGTGCAGTGCAAGCGGCTCCATCAAACCCATATTTATCTTTTATTGGTGATGGTTTCTTTAGACTACAAACAGTAAATAATTTAAAGAACTGGGATGGTACTTTACAATATTCAACCGATACTACAAATTGGAGTGTTTGGGATGGTGTTGATGTACTTGCTAGTGATTTAGTTGATGGTGAGTATGTGCTTTATTTGAGAGGAACAGGTAATACTGTTATTAGTGGTGAAGAAGGCGAGCAAGGTTCCCCATATTTCACACTTACTGGAACTGCAACTGAAATAGAGTGTCAAGGCAACATAGAAAATTTATTAGACTATCAAATGGTTGCAAATAATCAGCATCCACCTATGGCGAGTTTTGCTTTCTTAGCATTGTTCGATGGTTGTGATAAACTAGTAACAATCCCTGAATTGCCAACAACAACATTGGCAGACTATTGTTATGCGGATATGTTTAGCGATTGTATAGGATTGACCAATGTTTCAAGTTTAATTTTACCCGCAACTACTTTAGCAGAGGGTTGTTATAGTGAAATGTTCTATAATTGTTCAAATTTAACAAGTGCCCCAGCACTTCCAGCAACGGCATTGGCAAGTAGTTGCTATAGTTATATGTTCTATGGTTGTACAAGTTTAACGGCAGCCCCATCATTACCAGCGACAACTTTAGCAGAGGATTGTTATAGTGGTATGTTTGAAGATTGTACAAGTCTAACAAATGCACCAACATTATCAGCAACAACTTTAGCAAGTAATTGTTACACTTATATGTTTGCTAATTGTAGTTCTCTTACAAATGCACCAACATTATCAGCAACAATACTAGCAGATTATTGTTATGCGAATATGTTTAGTGATTGTACAAGTCTTACAAGTGCCCCAGCACTTTCATCAATAACTTTAGCAGAGGGTTGCTATGTAGGTATGTTTGGTGGTTGTACAAGTCTAACTAGTGCCCCAGCACTTCCAGCAACCACTTTGGCTGGTGGTTGTTACGGATATATGTTCTCTGGCTGTACAAGTCTAACAAGTGCACCAACATTACCATCAATGACACTGTCAGATTATTGTTATCAATATATGTTCACTGGCTGTACAAGTTTAACAAGTTCTCCAGTCTTACCAGCAACTACTTTGGCTACTGGGTGTTATTATCACATGTTTGATGATTGTACAAGTTTAACTAGCATCCCTTCACTACATGCTTTAAATTTGGAAGAAAGATGTTATTTTGAGATGTTTTATAATTGTTCTTCAATTAAATTATCAGAAACTCAAACGGGCGAGTATCAAACACCTTATAGAATACCAACAAATGGTGTAGGGGTAGACAATACTAGCACCATGATTAACATGTTCATAAACACGGGTGGAACATTTACTGGGACACCAACAATCAACACAACTTACTATTTGAGTAACACAAATTCGGTAGTAACAGCAAATTCTTAAAAGGAGCATAAAAACTTATGAAATATTATATAAATTATGAAAAGAATACAATTTTAATAGATGAAAATGAATATACACCTTATTTGAAAGGTAGGGGGTATATTGAGGTTAGTAAAGAAGAGTATGATAAAAAAAGAAAAGAGTTTGCTGAACAACATAAAAATAGACATTCTAAAAAGGGGTTGAGTAATGGCGAAAATAGATAGCAGAGTTACACGAGTAGAAAACGACAATGCAGAAATGCAACAAGTTAAATGCAAGATTGCAAATGTCGCAAGTAGCAAAAATGTGTCTATTAACTATGGTACTGACACAATGGTAGATGTCCTTGACAATATAGATAATAACACAATCCCTACTCCAAGTGGCACTTTAAGTATAACAAGCAATAACACTTACGATGTTACAAATTATGCAAGTGCTGATGTCAATGTTGTACCAAGTTTACAAAACAAGTCAGTTACAATCACACAAAATGGCACACAAACAATAAGTGCAGATGTTGGGTATGATGGGCTTAATGAGGTTGAGATTACAACTAATGTAAGCGGTGGTGGCAGTGGTGAAGATTATTTAGCACAAGACCTTAAAGGAATATTGACAGATTATAGCAATAGTGAAGTAGGTTTATTGAGAGATAGAGCATTGATTTATTCTCCATTAGAAAAAATTAGTTTGCCAAATTGTGTATATGGTGGAGTAGAAGCATTGGCATATTGTAAAAATCTTAAACAAATAAATATGGAAAATTGTCTAGTGGCATCAAGTCAATGTTTTTATAATTGTTCTTCACTGCAGCAAGTTTCTTTTCCTAAACTAATAGATGTAATGTCTGCTATGTTTTTCAATGTAGGGTTTTCCAATATAGACTTACCTTATTGTTCATTTATTTCTAATCAAGGTTTCCAAAGTTGTTACAATCTGTCAAGTGCGAATTTACCAAATTGTATCACAATATATAGTAGTGCTTTTAATAGTTGTAGTAGTTTAGAAACAATAAATATACCTTGTTTATGGAATATTTCAAGTTATGCGTTTACTAATTGTAGACATTTAAGCAGTGTAAGTTTCCCTTTAGTCACAGCTGTCAATTCTAATACATTTTTTAGTTGTAGTAACTTATCACAAGCATACTTGCCAAACTGTGCTGTAATATATAATAGTGCCTTTAACGGTTGCACTAGTTTACAATCAATAATATGTGCAGCAAGTTTTATTTCAACAAATGCTTTTAATAATTGTAGTAGTTTAGAAAGTGTATATCTATTAAATGCATCTATGACTTTTACATTGGGCAATAATGCGTTCTCTAACACTCCAATAGTTGATAGTTCATATTTGGGTTATTATGGTTCAATTTATGTCCCAAGTCAAATATTGGCAAGTTTAAAGACACAAACAAATTGGGTAAGCATAAGTGATAGATTAACAGAACTGCCATCAAGTTTTTCAAGGGATTATGTTTATGCTTTTGAATTTCAAAATTCTAACATAGCAGAGATACCAAGCGAAAAAGTGAATTGTATACAAGCATTGAATTATGCTTTTAGAAGTTGCACAAATTTATCACAAGTAAGTTTACCAAATTGTAGTTATTTGGCAGGTGATGTTTTTTATGGATGTTCTAATTTATCACAAATGGATTTACCAAATTGTATAACTTTAGCAGGGAATAATTTATTTTATTATTGTCAATTTTCTCAATTTTCTGCACCTAATTGCGAAAATGTAATTTCAGTAAATTATATTGGGACAAACTCTACTAGTTTAACATTACCTAAATGTAAATTATTTATAACAAATATGGGAAACAATTATGTAAGTTTACCAAATTGTGAAATGATGGGTACAGCAAGTGCATTTCATACCACTTATTTAAGTGAAATAAATTTCCCAAATTGTAAATATGTGTATAATTATGCTTTTACTCTAAACAATTATTTAAGTGAAATAAGTTTACCAAATTGTGAGTATCTAGGGCTGCAAGCGTTTCAATCTTGTACTAACCTTCGACAAGTGAATTTGCCAAATTGTTTATATGTTAATACTAATGCTTTTGCAAGTTGTACAAGGTTAACTGAAATAATATTGCCAAAATGTAAATATTTTCTTGGGATGAGTTCTTGTGCTAGTTTATACAAAGTAGAATTGCCAGAGTGCCAAATGTTTGGTGGCATAAATACTTGTCCTAAACTTTCACAGGTAATAATAGGTACAAATATGAGTGAGATTTGTGGTTTGTCAAGTGCTACATTTGGGAATACACCAATAACAGATAGCTCATATCTTGGCTACTATGGTTCAATTTATGTACCGGATAGTTTAGTTAGTGCTTATCAAACTGCACCTAATTGGTCTAGTTATAGTGCAAGAATAACAGGTATTAGCAATTTACCATCAATTTAACAAAAATGTGGAGAAATAGGGTCGCTCCCGAAAATGATTTGCCTTTATCACTTTTCTCCACATACCATTAAAGGCATAAAATAACAATAAAAATAACTTTAAAGGCGGTTAAAATTTTATGAATAGAAAATTAGATATTTTAATACCTCAATATAAAGAAACTGACGAGGTAGTTAAACCATTACTAGATAGTATAGCAATACAGCAAAATATAAACTTTGAAGAAATAGGTGTTATAATTGTCAATGATGGTACAGATGTACATTTAAGTGAAAAATTATTAAAAAGTTATCCATTTACAATAGAGTATTATTTTAATGAGCATAAAGGGGTGTCAGGCACAAGAAATGCGTGTTTAGACCATTCGCAAGCAGATTATGTAATGTTCGCTGATGCAGATGATATGTTTTGTAATGTATGTGGGTTGTTTATCATATTTAGGGAAATGGAACTTGTTGATGAACAAACTAAATTAAAAGGTTTTGATACACTGACAAGCGTATTTATGGAAGAGGGCAGACACCCACAAACAAAAGAGGTTATTTATGTCAATAGAGGTCAAGCACCACAAATTGATAGCACTTTTGTACATGGTAAAGTCCACAATAGACAATTCTTACTAAATAACAATATTAGATGGGATGAAAGTTTGACAATACACGAAGATAGCTACTTTAATTGTCTATGCAATCGTTTAGCTAATCCAACGCGTGCGAAATATTGTCCTATACCATTTTATTTGTGGAAATGGCGTGATGAAAGTGTTTGTAGACACGACCCTAAATACATTTTAAAGACAATGCCAAATATGCTGGCAAGCAATACAGCACTTGTAAATCAATTCATACAAAGAAGTAGAATAGATGATGCTAAATTTTATGCAACGAGTATGATTTTCGACTGCTATTATACTATAAATTGTAAACAATGGTTGGCAGAAGAAAATGCCGAGTTTAAGAACACTTTGGAAAAATGCTTTAAGAAATATTTTGAAAAATTTGAATATCTTTACAATGGTATTGATGAACAATTAAGAACACAAATTATTGCAGGTGTTAGGAATAGATTTTTCAATGAAGGGTTAGACCTTGAAAGTATAACATTTGCTGATTGGATTAAACACATAAAGGAGTTAAATTAAATGTTGGTAACGATTGATAAAGGTGGTTATTTATTGGCTTATAGTGATAGCAATAAACAAATACTTGAAACAACAAATAGCACTTATTGGAACGCAACAGAAGATGAACCTATTGCTGTTGACAAAACTAGATTTGCAAATGGTGAATATGTTGAAAGTGATAGAGATATTGAAATCTATACTGAAGATAATGAAGAAATGAGAGAAGAAATCATAGAAGAATAAAAATTATGGAGAATAATGAATTACAATGATAAGTGCTATTGTAACACTAGTAGTAGCAACACTACTATTTCTTTCTGGGTATATTATTCAAGCAATAAGAAGAATAATTGGGTTATTAACTAAACTTATATTAACAATTTTACCATTTTTTGGGGTTAACTTAAAACTTAGAGAAAAATCACTTAAAATGAGTGAAGAATTTACACAAACTTACAAGGAGATTAAAATAGTGAAAGTTTCTAATAAAAATTTAAAAGAAAATTCTTCTATAGATTGGGTTAATTTAGGGTTATTTTTTGCATCTTTGCTTTTAATAATATCTAACTTAGCAGTAGTAAGTGGAAATGCAATTTCTAATTGGTTATTTACACTGATTCAAGGAATAAAAATTGTTGGAACTCCTACTGATATGAATACACTATTTACTGCAATGTTATTCTCAGCACTTTCATTTTCAGCAACTAAAGTTATACAAAGATGGAAAGAAACTAAACCACAAAGGCAAGAGAAAAAAGATATAAAATTAAAAGCAAAAGTAACTGACCTAATGACAAGTAAAGAATTATTAGCAATGGCTAAAAATAAGGACAATATTCAACGAAAACTAGTGGAGTAGTATATTTTATTGAGCACATACATATTCGTTGAAAAATGACCTAATTTTGTGCAAATTTGACATATTTAAAAGGAGATTATAAACTTAAAATGTTTTATATAGATAATTTAACTGGTGAAATATGCTTAAATAGGGGTGACAACGCAAGTTTTACATTATGTATCAATCAAGGATCTAATTTAAGTCCATTACAGTATAAATTAAAAGAAATGGACAATTTATATTTTGCAATAGAAGAACCTAATCAACCATTTGAAAATGCTATAGTTAAAAAAGTAATAAATTTGCAAAATAACTTATTAGATAAAAATGGAAATATAACTTTTGATATAGTTTCAGATGATACTGTTTTACTGATGCCAGGTCTTTACTATTATGAGATAAAAGCTAAATTATATAAAGGTAATGAATATAGGAATAGTTATTTAGTAATTAGACTAGATGAAAGCAATTACCAATATTCTATATATGATGAAGAAAATAGTAATACATTATCAAGTGGTTATTATACTAAATTAGGAAATGTAATCTCATTTGAAGATAGTGATACTAAAGAAATATATGAGGCTATAATAAGTGATAGTCTATTAACCTTTGATATATATGAAAATAAAGAGTTTAGTGGACTAACATTTAAACAAGAGCAAGACATAGTAAACACAATAATACCACAAACGAAATGGGTAGTAGAGAGGTAATAAAATGGATTTATATGGAAAACTAAATAAAGAAACAATCCAAAAGGAATATTCTGGTAATACAACTGAAACAATCAAAGTAATTGTAAATAACCAAACAAACTCAATTTCAGCAGAATTAATACAAAAAAGATATTTACATAATATTTCATTTAGATTTGATACTGAAGATGAATTTAGTAGTGGACTAGTATTAATAAAAGTACTTAATAAGAGTAATCTTTCAATTGACTTTCAAGGGCTAAAGAATTATTTAAGTAATTTTCTTTCTGATGGTGTACCATATTCTTCAACAGGTTATATTCTAACTGTGGGAGATATTAATAAGGTAATATATGGAGTTACACTACATGATTCAAATTTGGCCATACAGTATGTTACTACTAATGACATATCTATTCTTGATGTATTAAATGTCACTGAGTTTACTGATACAATTGTAGAAATTTAATAAAGGAAGATTTAAAGATTATGAATATATTTAAAAATATTTTATTGTGGATACTTAATATTGTTAGTGTTCCACTTACAATACTTACTGCAACAGGAGTTGTTTGGTATATATTACCATTAGGTGAAGGACTAGAAATTTATGATTTTATTAACACACATACTACAATGCAATTAAGGTTTTGGATAACTGTTGGTAGTGGTTTCTTATTATTACTAACATTTATATTACAATTAATTTTTGGGAAATACCAAAAATCTAGGGTTAGAAATTTCTTTATTCATTTAAACACTTGGCTTGCTTGTATTATTAGTACAATATTTGCAGTGGGTTCTTTCTCTATAAATAATATTACTACTGAAGGAATAGAGGTTGGAATTCCACAAAAAATAATAATTGGTGTAGATATAGTATTCTTACTAATGTTCCATATATTTGGTGGTAAGATTTCTAAAGTCCTTAATAGAAAGATTCAAGCATACACCACAAGTAAAGAATTAAACGTAGTTGGTAGAAGTTCTATTTTGTGGGTAAACTTTTTAAAATTATTTGAACTTATATTCCCTGAGATGTTAGTATTATTACTATTATGCTTAATGCTTTCTTGGAATATTGCAGGCTATTTCACAATGTTACTAATTGGGTTTACAATACCTATGATAGGAAATATTATTTGTGATTTTAGTGTAAGGCAAGAGATTATAAGAATAAATGAAGAAAAGCATGAAAAATTTGTAAATGATGTTGCCAACAAGGTAAAGGAGAAACATAGATAATGGATTGGTCATTAATATTAGATTATAGTTTAAAAATAGCAGGTACTGCTGTAGGTACTATAATAGTAACTTATGCAAGTATTATTTTTGCCAAACTAAAATCAAAAATTGGTGAAGCAAAATTAAATACATATATAGATAAATGTGTAAAGGCAGCTGAACAACTATATCCTAATTTAGGAAATAAAACTGGTGCTGAAAAATATCAATATGTATTAGAATGTATCAAGAATAAATATCCTAAACTAGATGAGGGTTATTTAAAACCACTTATTGAGGGTGCTGTATATTCAGTTTCTGAACAAGTTAAACAAATTGCAAAAGCAGAAAAGCATACAACTAATTTAAGCACACTAACAATAGGATAAATAAAATGCTCTCAAGTAGAGTATAATATATATAGGAGAAATAATAGATGAAAACTTGGTTAAAATGGACTTTAACTATAGTAGTCTTTTTAGTGTTAACAATTTCTTTATACTTAATTGGGTTTAAAGGTGATTGGTTAAAACCAATTATAGAACAAACTGGGATTTGGAGTTATTTAGTTTACCTAATTGCACAAGTAATAATAACCACAGTAATGTGTTTTGTTCCAGCAACTACTTTTACATTTACCTTAATGTCTGTACAATTATTTGGATTAATACCAGGGTTTATAATATCTGTTATAGGTTGCTGGATAAGTTCTCTAGTGATGTTTATAGTGGGGCAATATGGTGGTGTAAAACTAATAGACTGGTTAATTGGAAAAGATAGTAGAGAAAAAACTCAAAATCTAGTACAAGATAAAGCTACAATATATATACCACTTATGTTGGCATTTCCATTTTTCCCAGATGATGCATTATGTGCTCTAGCAGGTATGACTAGAATGAAATTATGGTTTTTTGCTATAGTTTCATTATTTACTAGAAGCATAGGTATTGCAGCAACAGCATTTTTGGGTGATGGTGCAGTGTGGAATTATATTATAACTGCACTAAATGGAAATATAATATTATGGATAATATTCATCAATGTGGTATTGTTTGATATTTATCTTATATGGAAATTTACAAGATGGTTAGAAAACTGGATAAAGAACAGAAGAGAAAATAATACTAAAAAGTAGAAAATAATGACTAATAGCTAAACACAAAGGGCTATTAGTTCTTTTGTTAGTTTGAACAAAATAGATATGATTGCTGACAAGATGTATGGGGGGTGTTTCCCCTTTTATATTATTTTTTTATTTATCTTTTTACTAAAATAGTGTATAGTTAGGATTAGTTATTTAGAAGATGCTACTAAAATAGAGATTTTATAGAGAAAAACAAGACAAATCTTGGATTTGTATATATATTTAGTATACTAATATATATTTATATATATTAGTTATTTATTAATAAGAATATATTTATATTATATACTATTAAATAGTATATATATAATATATATGATATATATGCAGAAAACAAGGGGTAGGTTTTCTACCCCTTGAATTTCTACCCCTTGTTTTTCTACCCTTTGTTTGTTAGAAAAGTGTGCTAAATTATAAAGAAAGGAGTTGTGTAGTCTATGACTTACAATGAAGAGATATTAAACAAGTTATCAGAAAGAGAAAGACGAGAAGTAGAAAAAATTTTAAAAGAGTATTCAACTAAAGGTGTTTCTAATACATATAATGAATTATTAGCAACTGACTGGAATGAAATACCTGTAGATATTGAAACTTTTTTAGATGATACAAATTATCTAGGAAATGCATGGCATGATGCTGAAGGTAAAACAAAACTATACCCATTTTGGAGAGAGAAATTAAAAGAATTGTTTCCTACTAACGTAGATACGTCAGTAAACAACTTTATAGCTTCTGGAGCTCGTGGGCTAGGTAAAAGTGAAATTTGTGTTGCAATTGCTTGTTATTTAATGTATAGAGTAATGTGTTTAAAAGACCCCATAGAATATTTTCACTTAAAACCTACAGAAAAGATTTGTTTTGCTTTTATGAATATTAAACTTGAACTTGCAGAAGCTATTGGAGTAAGCAAATTCCAAAACACTGTAAAGTTGAGTCCATGGTTTATGAGTAGGGGTACTATTACAGGCAAAACTAAAAAAGTATGGAACCCACCAAACTGTATAGAAATCATTATCGGTTCTCAAGCAGATGATTTAATAGGTCTTCCAATATACTATGTGCATTTTGATGAAATATCTTTTATGAGAAACCAAGATATTGACAAGCAAAAAGAAAAAGCTATAAATATGGTTGATACTGCAATTGGTGGTATGAAGACAAGATTTATACATAAAGGTAAAAACTTAGGTTTATTATGTCTATCTTCTAGTAAACGTTCTGATAAATCTTTCTTGGAAGAACATATGAGAAAGAAATTAAAATCAGAGCAAGACAATGTATTAATAGTAGATAAACCTGTTTGGGAAGTCAAGCCTAAAGGTACATATAATGAAGAGACCTTTAGAGTGGCTTTAGGAAATAAGTTTTTAGTCTCACAGGTAATCACAGATGATGCAGATGAACAAGATTATATAAATAAAGGTTATAAAATTATTAGACCACCAATAGATTTTAAACCAAACTTTATAGATGATATAGAAAGAGCATTATGTGATTTTGCTGGTATATCTTCTAGTGAGATTTCAAAATATATTAGTGGGGTTGCATGGCATGAAATTATAAATACTAATTATGTTAATCCATTTCAAAAAGAGATTTTAGAAATTGGTAATGCAAAATCTGATGTATTACAATATTATGATTTTTTTGATACAACTAAGTTACGAAGAGAATTAATGAGCAGACCCCTTTTTGTGCATTTAGATATGTCAGTAAGTGGGGATATGACAGGTATTGGTGGTGTTTGGATAAATGGCAAAAAACCAAGTCAAACAAATGAACAATCAAAAGATTTATTTTTCACAGTCGCGTTTGCAGTTTCTATCAAAGCTCCAAAAGGACACCAAATATCTTTTGAAAAGAATAGAAATTTTATAAGGTGGTTAAGGAAACAAGGTTTTAATGTTTGTGGAGTAAGCACAGATAGTTTTCAAAGTTATGACACAGGACAAGCATTACAAGCTGAGGAATTTAATTATCAAAAAATCTCTGTGGATGTTGTTAGTTCAGACCATATTTGTATACCATATCAATATTTTAAGTCTTGTATCTATGAAAAAAGAATAGAGTGCTTTGAAGACAAAACACTTACTGAAGAGGTTATTGACCTTGAAAGAAATATAAACTCTGGTAAAATAGACCACCCAGATGGTGGAAGAAAAGACGTATGTGATAGTATTGTTGCAGCCACATACAATGCATCACAACATGCAGAAGAATTTGCTTATGATTTTGGAGAGAGTGTTGCAACTACAATAGAAGTAAGTACTGGAAACATTAGTGCAGAAAATCAAAAGCAACAAATACAGGTAGAATTTGAGCAACAATTACAAAATATGTTCTTAAATTCAAAACTAAAGGGTGAATTAGACAATCAAACATCATCAAATCAACCACAAAACATACCTAAAAATGAACGAAATAATAATTTTAATGGTTTTACTCAAGAACAACTAGAAAAAGCAAAAGCAATACAAAATAGACCACCAAACATAATAGACCAAAATGGTCAAATACCTGTAATACTACAAGGTGATATGATAATATGGTAAGGAGAAATAAATGGAAAATCAAGAAAATGCTATAATAGATGATAAATCAGTGTATGGCAACACTACAAAGGCAGTTCCAGTACCAGAACCTAATATAGGTTTAGAGGACAAACATTCAGTAGTGAATGACTTATTATCTGTAAGTGAGCAATCACAAATAAATACTTCAGTCATAAATTCATTCCTAGATGTTTCTAAGAGAAGAGATTTACAATATGATGCAATAGACCAAATGTGTGATGACTCAATTCCAGCAGCCATACTTGAATTACATACAGAAGACTCAACAGCAAGTAATGAAGACAATAATGTTGTATGGGTTACATCAGATGATTCAATTATTCAAAAAACTTGTGCATATATATTAGATAGTTTCCAAGTAAACAAGAATATATACAAGTGGGCAAACTCTTTAATTAAATATGGTGATGTGTATCTTAAATTATTTAAAAAATCAGAATATGACATAGACCCAATTTTTGGTGATAAGAAATTATTAAAAGAAGATATAAATGTACACATCAATAAAGATAACGACCATTTTGTAAACTATGCAGAGATGGTAGACAACCCAGCAACAGTATTTGAACTTGTAAGATTTGGGAAAACAGCTGGTTTTATAAAGACACATATAGAAGACAAGAGCATATATACAAATTCAGCAACACAAATACTTAATAATTCTTTCAGGTATAAGTTTAATCAAAATGATATAGACATATACCAAGAGAATCAATTTGTACATGGTTGTTTAGAAGATAATGTAGATAGAATAAGTGAAGAAGTTGAAATAATAAGAGATGATACTGATAGTACTGATGACAACAAAGAAACAAAAGCAAACTACAAAGTAAAAAGTGGTAGGTCAGTCTTTTATGGTGCTTTTAAAATATGGAGAACACTAACATTATTAGAAACATCTTTGATATTAAGTAGACTTACAAAGTCAAGTATTACAAGAGTTGTACAAGTTGAAGTTGGAAATATAGATAAGACAGAAGTTAAACCAATATTACAATCAGTAAAACAAATGATTGAACAAAAGATTGCAGTAAATCCAGGAGTTGGAATGGGAGAGTATAACAACCCTGGTCCAGTAGAGAACAATGTATATGTACCTACAAAAGATGGTAAAGGTGCAATAACTACAAGTCAAATTGGTGGTGATTACGACCCTAAGGCACTAACAGATTTAGACTATTTCAACAATAAGTTTTTTGGTTATTTTGGCACTCCAAAACAGTACTTTGGTTATACTGATGATGGTGCTGGTTTTAATGGTGGTACTGCACTAACTATAATTTCATCAAAGTATGCTAAGAAAGTAATCAAGATTCAAACTGCATTAACTGAAATGTTAACTACTTTAGTAAACATCATACTTATAGATAGAGGTTTATCAAAGTATATAAATAAATTTATTATACATATGACAAAGCCAGTTACACAAGAAGATATTGATAGGACTGAAGCTAGGGCAAATGCGTTTAGAGATGTTTCAGATACACTAACATTATTTGATAGTACAATAGAAAGTAAAGAATCAAAACTAAGAATATTAAAGGCATTATTACCACAAGTAACAACAAACCCAGAAATATTAGAAGTTTTAGATGAAGAAATAGCAAAAGCACGAACTGAAGAGCCTACTGGAGCAACACCAAGTAGAGAACGTGGAGAAGAATCTACAAGAGAAATAGATGATAATGAACCGCTGGATTTAGATAATGCATTAGACCTAGGTCCAGAATTTGAAGAAGAAACAACAGAAGAAACAAATACAGAAGAAGAAACCCCAACATTACCAACACCAGGGGAAACTGGGGTAGATTTACTAAACATGACTGGTGAAGAAGAAATATAATATAAAAAAGATAATAGCCAATTTTATTGGAAAGGGAGATTAAAAAAATTATGATAACAAAAACAGATTGTATTTTATTATTAACAGACTTACAAAATAGAGGAATAAATATAGAAGATTATTTAGAGAAAGCATTAAATGAAACATCAATATCAGTAGATGTATTAAAATTTATAAATGATAATAGACAAATGGACTTAACATTATTTTATAGACATATAAGAAAAAGTTATAATCAAAAACATAGTTCATTATATAAAAATATAGTAATAGAAGAACTAAAAGACCCAAATGAAAGTCTAACAACATTATCAGCATTATTAACACAGATACTACTATTTAGTAAGAAAGTAGATAATAGACAAATGTTTTTAAGACATGCAAGATGTAATGAGATAACACAAGTATTAAACAATTATTTCAAGACATATGATTTAACACAGTGTTTAAAATTATTAAGAGTTATAAAGGCTGATTTAAAAGTCCTTGAAATGATTACTAGGAAAACAATAGAAAATATCTAAATAAAAAGAAAAGATATAACATATAAATAAAATGCTAAATTATATATAATGACAAGGAAAAGTCAACAAAACCAAAATCATACAAAAAATAAGGACATCAAAAATGGAAAGTAGGACAACATTTAATTTTCAAGACTTAACCCCAGAAGAAAAAGAAAGAAGAGGTATATTAGGTAGATTATATGGACCTTGTGCCTCAATTGCAATCCCTACACGTAATGGAAGATTCTATTCTGAATCTCTATGGGACAAGGTATTTGAGAATAATGAGAATAGTATAACAATGGAAATGTTTAAGAATGGTGGAATACCAATGGAACTAGACCACCCATCTGAAAGGTTAGAAACTTGTAGTGATAGAATTGCTGCAATGATGCCAGAGCCTCCAAAAAAGGATAAAGACAATAGACTAGTATGCTATGTAGACATTATAGATACTCCTTGTGGGAAGATTGCATATCAATTAGCAAAATATGGTTTCAATCTTGGGATTAGTTCAAGGGGTAATGGTGAAACATATATGGATGCTAGTGGTAATGAAAGTGTTGACCCAGATTCATATGATTTTCAGACTTTTGATTTGGTTTTACTACCTGCCTTAAAAGAGGCTCGTTTAAAATTAGTAAATGAATCTTTAGATGGTAAGACACTAAAGCAAGCATTAAATGAATCCTTAAGTAAGGCAACCCCAGAAGATAGAAAGATAATGGAAGAAACCTTAAGAGAACTTAATATAGATTATTCAGACTCAAAGGGGTCTAGTAATATAAATAAATTTGCAGCCAAAGATACTGGAGCAGATTTAGTAAAGACATTGCAAGAGTCTCTTCTTGCTAAAGAAAAGGCAGAAGCTACAATTACGGAACTTCAAGAGAAGTTATCAGTTTGCTATGCAAAGGAAGCATCAATGGAAGAAGACCTTAATAAGTATAAGGTTGCAATTCGTAATTTAAGTGAGAAAGCTAGTAGTATTAAGACACTACAAAGTAAGATAGATAATCTTACAGAAGAGCTAGAAGAAAAGAACAAAGAGATAAAAGTAAATCAAGATAAATGTGTAAGACTACAAGAGAGTAAGAAACAAAATCTTGATAAACAAATATCACTTAGGGAAAATCTATCTAGTAGAGAAACACAACTCAATAAAGCTACTCAACAAATTGAGTTGTTAACTGAGAAATTAAATCATCAAAGTAGCAAATTTGATAAAGAGAAAAAGACTCTAACAGAGAATTATGAGACATTGAAAAAAGATTTTGCTATCAAACAAACTGAGTATACAAGCAAACTTACTAATGCAAACAAACTTGTAGAACAATATAAGGCAACAGCCCAAAAGGCAGTCAATAAGTACATTGAGAGTAAAGCCAAAACATTAGGAGTAGAGCCAGAAGAAGTTAAGAACAAACTTCCAAAGAATTATTCATTCAGTGACATTGATAGTTTATGTGAAGATTTAAGTAATTATAATTTACAAATAAATAGTCTTCCATTCAATTTAAAATCAGTTAAAAAAGTTTCCATAACTGAATCAAGACAGTTACCAGGCACTTCACGATTAGAAGATGATGGTGATTATGTAGATGAAAGTTTATTAAGAGTGGCGAGTAACTTAACAAATAAATAAAATAAATATCGGGAGAATTTTTTAATAATGAGAAAAAGCTTATTAGAAGCATACTCTAAGAGAATTGCTCTTGCTGAATCAGTTTACTCAGGTAACCACAATGGTGCTAAACTTAGTGACCAAAGAAAATTAGTAACAGCTGTATGTTTAAACAACGTTAACAAATATATAACTGAATCATACAGCAACTCAGTAGGAACACAACTTGGAGATATGGGCGCGACCTTGTATGCGCGTTTAGGTAGCAATATCTAAATAAATTTATATCTCTATCCCCACTCCCAAGATAGAACAAAAGAAGATATAAAGAAACACCATGTGAACTCAGAGAACACCTTAAAAGGTTTACACAGAATTTAATTTTAAGACAACTCTGACCCAAGTCCTAGAACAAAAATAGGAAAGGAGCAACGACTATCGAAATGGTAACTTGAAAGAAAAATTCAAGGTAGAACAAAGTAGAGTAAAGTCTCAAGTGAGAAAGAAGTGCATGGCATCCTTTAAAGGCTAATGCAATAGAGGATGATGAAATAGTCTGAACATTATAGTGATATAATGAGAATATATGAGAAAACGATATATTTGTAACAATAAATGATACAAGAAATTCTGTATGACATTAACAAACTTAGCAGTACCAGACCTAATCGTATATGACATCATGGGTGTAGAACCTATGGTAAGTTTCAGTGGATTTTAAGTTAATAGAATCCCTTATATAGTAATATATAAGCAAACAACCACATTAATTGCTGGGAACTCCTATTTATAGGACAATCAGCAGCGAAGCCCACACACAATAGGGAACGTTCAACGACTATCGAAAGTATAGTTATAGAGAAATACTATAACAAATAAATGAGTAGAGTAGAATTTAATATTCGAAAGATGTGGCAACCATTAGAGGATAAAACAATAATGGTTGATAATATAGTCTGAGCATTATAGTAATATAATGAGTTTGATATTAGAAATAATAATCAAGAGTAACACAAACTGGTCGCATACTTACAAATTGAGATTGGTAGCAATAAGGGACAATCAGCACAAAATGATTTAATCAACAACCCTTGGCAATATGGTACTACTAATCCAAACTATACATCTAGCAATGTAGTAGAAAACTTTACTGGTGATGGTTCAACTAAGGACTTCACAGTAGCATGGACACCATTACTATCAGTAGCAAAAGTTACAGTAGATGGTACATTAGTAGCAGACACAGATTACACAGTAAATACAGCAACAGGTGTGATTTCATTTACAAATGCTCCAGCAGCATCTGCAGTAATCAAGATTGCATACATCTATGATAATGTATACATTCCTGCTAATGATTTACCAATTGTAACTGCTAAAATGGTTCCAATTTCACTTCAAGCTAGAGCTAGAAGAATTGCCATGAACAAGTACGTGGCTTAGTTACATAGAGGAACTAGTATGAAATTTAGAATAGAAGAAGATAAGAAATATTCCATATATACAAATGGAACTATAGATAAAAGAGTTTATACAGGTGAAACACCCCCAGATGGTTTTTATAAAGGAAGTCATAATCCAAGAGTAGCATGGAATAAGGGGTTAACCACTAAAGATGATGAGAGAGTATTAAAAAACATTCAACATTCACAGGCTACAAGAGCCCAAAGAGAATACACTCCTTGGAACAAAGGATTAACTATGGATGACCCTAGGGTATTTAAAAATATAACCAATACTCAAAATACAATAAAAACAAAGTATGGTGTAGATAACATTTCACAGTATTTATCAAAACAAGATAATTATCAAATATGGAATAAAGGGTTAACAAAAGACACTGATGATTCAGTTAAAAAAATAAGTGATTCCAACAAAGGCAAAGACCCATGGAATAAAGGACTAACAATGGGTACAGATTCTCGCATTACACCACATGTAGTTAGTGACACAATGAAGCAACACTTAAGTGATGTTCATAGAGACCCCAATTTTAAACAGGCTCGGTATGATAAAATGCGTTCCAACAACACTCTTTGTGTTCATGATTCAAAAGCACAACAAGAGTTTTACAATCACTTATTAACACAATTTGATTCTACTGAAATTATAAAAGAATACTTTGATAGCAATCGCTATCCATTCAAGTGTGATTTCTATATAATTCCAGAAGATTTATTTATAGAACTACATATAAACTGGACACATGGTGGAAGACCATATGACCCAAATGACATAGAGTGTCAAGAGAAATTAAAAATTTGGCAAGAGAAAGCAAAAACATCTAAATTTTATCAAAATGCAATATATACTTGGACTGACTTAGATGTTAGGAAAGCAGAAATTGCAAAACAGAATAAACTAAATTTCAAAGCAATTTATAAACTATAATTAAAGTAACTAAGAAAACTCAGTGAACTCAGGGGAAACCTTATTAAAGTTGTGAGTTAATAAGACAATCCTGACCCAAGCCTATATACATATAGGAAGGAGCAACGACTATCGAAAGCATAGTATAAGAGAAACCCTTATATGAAGAAGCAAGTAGAGTACATTCCAAGTGGAATGGAAGTGCTGAGAAACCAATCAAGGATAACACAAGATTGGTTTATGATATAGTCTGAACTTTATGGTGACATAAAGAAAGTAAATGGAAACGATTTACTTGTAACATAATTGATACTATTCACAAATGGCCAACTATCAAGCGAAACAAGATTACGGTTTTGATTTAGGAGAAACACTTGCTACACAAGCAGTAGGTGAATTACAAAGAGAAATTGATGTTGAAGCAGTTAATATGCTAGTAGATGCAGCTGGTTCAGATGATAGTTTAGTATGGTCTAAAACACAACCTTTTGGTGTAAACTTAAAAGACCACTATGAATCATTTGCTAACCAAATTGCAGTAGCAAAAGCAAAACTATACAAGAGAACAAAGAAATTTGCACCTAACTTTATGTTAATTGCATCTGATATTTTACCAGTATTAACATTAGTTAGTGGTTTTAATGCAGCATCTACAGAAGATGTAAATGGACCTTTCTATGCAGGTTCAATTGCTGGTCTTAAAGTTTTCGTAAGTCCAGATATTGAAGATGGTAATTATGTCCTAGGTGTTGCTAACCCAATTCAAAAGGGTACAGCAGGACTATTTGCTCCATATATGCCTGTAATCCCAACTCAATTGTTAGGGTTCGCAGATGGAGCTATGAGCCAAGGCTTAACACAATGTTATGCTTAATTAAACATAACATTAGGTCACTTACATCGCAAGATGTATTTACAACACATCTAATTGCTGGAAACTCTTAAAGCTCATATAACTACAACATAGAAATGAAATAAGTTCAAGTGTGATAGTTACGAAAGTAGAAAAAATATATGAGATTGATACAAGGTGCAAACCTAAATATCAGTAAATAGATAATCAGCAGCAAAGTCTCGAATAGAGAAATGTTCAACGACTATCCCGTGGTGGGAGTAAGACTTAAGTAAGTCTGAAATGGTGTGCCCCTTTATTAAGGGTGAAGATATAGTCTATACTCTATAGAAATATAGAGGAGAAATTATTCTCATTACAGTTTAACGAACTGTAGTAAATACAATAGGGTCAACATTATATGATATGAAGATACTTAACAATATTCTTTTAATCGCTGGTCGTGTTACGGCATAATTTTAAAACACAAAATCTAATAGAGAGCAAACTCTTTAAAAGTCTAAATAATAAAACATTAGCCTAGTGATTTATTTTGCTAGGCTAATAAGTATATTATAAACAAAATTCTATACAAATAGTTTCATATAAAAGAACTCGGTATATAAAAATATACAGTCTAATAAAATATGAGTAAAACATAATAAGGTAGTCTATAAAGACAGAGAATTAAATTAGTGAGAGAGGAGAGAGTAGATGGATTTTAATTATGAACAACCATTCTATGTTTCTATCTGTAATATAGGGCAAGAGATAGATTCATTTATACCCTATAAAGGCAATTTAAAATATAAACTTAACCCAGGTGACCAAATAAACTTTAACACAACCACATCTGAAGCTGGTATATATTATAAAAACCAACAATCAAAGAATATTGGTGTAAGTTTAACAGAGATAGATAATGACAATGCAAAAACTAGTATTCTATATGGTAGTTACAATAGTACATCTGGTGAGTTTACAAATAATGCTTCATTTAGTGCATTACAAACAAATATAATAGAAAATGACCAAGGTGGTTTTGATTACACCTATGAGGTTGCAGGTACATTACCATATTTACCAGCGGATGGGAATATAGGCATGCCAGCAGGCAATAGATTTACCATAATGCTTAACCAAGGAATAGGAAATAAGTCAGACTTACCTAGTGGTAATATAATAACAGTATCAATAAGTGATGGCACAACACAAACTTATAATAAAAATGCTTTTGAAGATGATGGTACATTAATTTCAACAGTAAACGTTAGAAAAATTTCAATATTAACTATAAGTATCAAATGGGAATCAGATGCAGTTAGTACATATACATTTACATTTAAAAATGTTTCATTTGCAGAAGATGGTCAAAAGGTACAAGATATAAAAGTTATTGACCTACCTTTCCTAGATACTGATGATATTAATATAATTGGTTATCCACAATTAGAAAGTGATTTTACAATTGAACTATTAAATACAACTACAGATGAAGTAGTCAAATATGTTCCATACCAAGAGAATTTCCCTTGGAGTATAAATGCTGATGAATATGTTGAAATCACAGTTAATACACCAGAAGAAGCAATGTATTATTTAATGCAAGCAAATGACAAATTAAGTGTCATAATAAATAATTAAAGGAGAGAAAATAGAATGGCAGATTTAGAAATATATACACCTGCTGTAATAGGACTAAGCAATATAAGTGGTTCTAATTCAGCAACATTTCTACCTTATAAAGAAAACTTTAAAGTTGCTATTCCGGCTAATACACAATTACAAATACCAGCAAAAACTGCAGGTCAAGTATTGTATTACTATGGTCAAGCAACAAAAGATATTAGTGTAGAATATTTAGGTGAGGACTTTACATTAGGTCCTAATGGTAATGGCACTGGAGTAGTTTATATTGCATTACCAGCTATAGTTTCACTAGAAAATACTGGTGATAGGAAAGTAGGGTTTGTACCATATATGGAGAACTTTACTACATACTTAAATGCTGGTGATAGTATTGAAATTACTGCTAATACTGTTGGTCAAGTATTATACTATTTGGCACAAGCAACAGATGGTTTAAGTGTTTCACAAGAACCAGTAGATCCAAGTGTTATTCCACCAGTTGAATAATGACAAATAATATAGGGCATAGTTTGTCCTATATTTTATAAAGATATAGTATAAGTATTACAACAAATGTTGGAGATATAGGTTCAAGTCCTATTATCTTTTATATAAATTAAGGAAGTTAGCGAAAATGGAAATGAATTTAATTCGAGATGAAGTAAAGACAAGGCTAACTGGTGGAGTATTAGACTTAGAGATAAATGATGAAACAATAGATAAAGTTATCAATATGTCTTTTAGAGAAGTTCAAAGATACATAAACACAACTACAATAGTAAAGATGGAGTATGCACCTTGTTTAGATTTAAGTCAACTAAAGGTAAGTGCAGTTGTAGATGTATATAGAACTACAAGTTATCTTGCAGGAGACCCAGACACTGACAATTCTACAATAGACCCAATGTATGTAGCACAATGGCAATTACTTACTGGAATGTCTGGAGCAGGTTTTAATATAACTGACTTTGGTTATAACTATGGTGCATGGAACACAGCATTACAAGTTAGAAACACTTTATCTACTGATTTAAACTTTGTGTTTGATAAACCTACTAGTAAACTTTACATCAACTGTGCTTTTGACAAACCTAAATATATTGCAGTGAGGTATATACCTAGATTTGATTCTGTTGAGGAAATAACTTCCGACACTTGGATTGACATTATTATAAGATTAGCAGTGGCAAATACAAAGATAACCTTAGGTAATATTAGAGGTAGATTTACACAATCAAATGCTTTATGGACACAAGATGCTGAGAAGATGGCAACAGAGGGTAGAGAAGAACTACAAGAGCTAAGACAATATTTACAAGATAATAATATTTTAATCTTTCCAATGGATTAAAATTAAGAAAATAATAAATAAGGAATTAGGAGAACAAATGGAAAAAGATTATTTAAAAGAAGCATTCAAAGCATTGGAAGAATTAAATGAAGATGTCTTTGATATTAGTCTAAGTGATGGTTTAGAAGATGCAAAAGATTTTATGGAAGAACCAGTAGATGATAGGGAAGAAGAAATAATAATAGACCCTTTAGCAGAAACTGAAGAAGACCTAGAGAAAGATTATTTAGGTAAAGCAATTCTTCAATGTGAAATTTGCCAATCAATGATTTATAAAAACCCTGATGAGGTTGTAATAGATGAAGAAGTAGGTCTTGCTAATATAGATGAGGCTTGTCCTTTCTGTCAATCTGAAGATGGTTTTAAAGTTATTGGTCAAATAGAAGAATTCTGTGATGATGAAGAATGTGAACATAAAGATGATGTAGATAAAGAAGATAAAGGTGAAGAAGAAGAAGTTGAAATTAAAGAAACTGAAGAAGATGAAGAAGAAATAGAAGAATCAATCAAGACTAGAAAAAAACTAAGACTTAAAGAAAATAAGAAACTTAAAGAAGACTGGGATTGGAATGGTGACTTACCAAAGATAGCAGATTATATTTTAGATAGATTTAAAGATGTAAAGGAAATTTCTTGGAATGATTTCAATGATGCAGTAGGAGATGCTTGCAGAGAATTATTAGGTCAAGAATTAGATTTTGAAGGTACTTTAAAGATAGATGGCAAAAATAGAGAATTTTTAGGTGATGTAGAGACTGACCTTAGAATCATAATGTCACTTAATGGCTGGGAAACTGAATTTGAAGGCGATAATGAAGGTGGTCTTAGATTAGTTGAAAGCAAATCAAGAGATGACATAGATGCCAACAAAGACAATAAAATAGAAAAAGCAAAGAAATTACTAAAGAAAAGAATAGATGATGCAGACAGTATAAAAGATGAAAGAAAAAAGAGTGCTAAAAAGAACTTTAGAAAAGCACAAGATGATGCAGATTCAGATAGAGATTACAAGTTAAAGAAGAAAGGGTTGAAAGAAAGCAAAAAACTTAATGAAAGTATATATTCAGAGGTTCAAGAGTTTTTAAAAGATGCAACTAAATATTTTAAGGACGCTGAAGAGGGTTGTTATTATACACCAGTAACAAGTGATTTATACTTAGTAGCTGGTTACCCAAGTGATGAGGATAGACCTTATGTCAAGATTGCATTCAATGATAGTTCTCTTCAATCTGATTATGAGTTTGACTGGAATATGCCAACATACTCTGATGGGGAAATTGCATTTGTAGAAATTTCATTAAAAGATAATGATTTAGAAAGAGATGCAAAATATCTAGTAAGAGAAGCACAATCAATGCAAAAAGAGATTGACAAAGGCAACCTATTATTAGAATCTTGCAAATCAAGAAAAACTAAAAAATCATTAAAAGAATCAGACAAACCAGCAGCAACATCAATAAAAGATGCTCAAAAATGGGTAGACTATGACATGAAGAAATATGGGGAAATATCAAATAGAACAAATAGATTAGTAAAGAGAGCTGGTTTTAGAATAGATAAAGACCAATATGGTGATTATGAAGTAGTTGCGGGGACTTATGAATCACTTAAAGAAGACACAATCAAACAAAATGGTAAATGGGTAAACAAAGGTAAAGAAGGTACTCATGGTAAGTTCAGAACTAAGAAAGAAGCAGATGCTCAAAGAAAAGCAATGTTTGCTAATGGGTATAAAGAATGTTATGATAAAAAATCCCATAAAGAGAAGAGTAAAAAGATGGTAAAAGAAGAGTATGAAAATGAACTTGAAAGACTAAGTAAGGCCTTAGAAAAACTTGGTTGGTCAGTATCTGATGTTGGGGATGAATATGAAATAGAAAATTGGTCACCAGCTGGTGAAGACCTAGTTGAATATCTTGATAAGGATGATATTATAGAAAGTGTTCAAATCTTATATGACAACTATGACCCAGATGAACATGCTGGCTTATATATACAAGATAGAGGAACTAGGGGTATCCCAAGTTCAATAAAGGTTTTATTGGATGATGCTGATAGGATTGAAGATATGTATCATGAACTAAGAGATGCTATTGTGATAGAATTTGGAAAAGATGAGAAACTTGAAGAAGATTTTGAAAGAGTAGATATAGAAACAGATAGAGAAAAAATGTCAATGACATCCGATGAAAATGGTAAAGTTACAGTTACAACTGAACCAAAAGAGGAAAATAAAATGAAAGAAACTGATGAAGTAATTGCACCAGTTAGTGATGAACTAAAGGCAGAATTCAAATCTACTGAAGAAGAAACTGAAAACGAAAATGGTTATACTGATGTAGAGTTTGATGAATTTGAAGAAAAAGATTTTGATGAACTTGGTGAAAGTTATTTAAGAAAAGTTTATGAGAACGTAAGAGGATTTAAAACTACTAAAGGTAGTATAAATGGTAATCAACTTAAATTAGAAGGTGTAATTACATTCAAATCTGGCAAACAAGCAAAAACAAACTTTATTTTTGAGGCCTACAATGCAACAAAGAGTGGTAAATTAAAGTTTATTGGAGAGAATAAACAATTTGCTACTGGCAAGAAATCATTTACCTTAACTGGAAGTGTTAGTGGTAACAAATTAGTGTGTGAATCACTTAATTATTCATATGTTGGGAAATCAGCAGATGGAACTTCAAAGAGATTATATGGAACAGTTAGAAAATAAATTTTAGAAAGGAGACATCAGTCCAATGATATTATTAGAGAAAACAAGAAATCAACTGATGTCTGACTCTAAAAGGGGAAAGAAAGAAAAAGATGGTCAGACTAGATACCAAAAAAGGTTAAAGTCAAGAATAGGTTCTTCAGTAAGGGAATTTAATGCACTGAATATGGATAAATTCTTCAAGAAGAATATTTTGGATATAAACATTCAAGTATATGGAGAAACCGACAACTATATAGTTAAGCTATCTTTTGGTGGTGTTTTAGATGAATTACGAACACTATTAAGAAGTGGCAAGCAATTAGAACTGAGAGACATAGTTAGAGCATTAGTAATATCTTTTAATAAAGATAATGTTTATATAAATTGTAGTTGTCCAGACTGGACTTATCGTATGGCATTTTATGCTACCAAGAAAGATATTAACTCTGGAGAACCTGAGTTAAGACCATCAAACATAACAAACCCAGATGATGACTTAGGTGATGGTTGCAAGCATGTTCTACTTGTATTAAGTAATACTGCTTGGATAATAAAAGTAGCAAGAGTAATAAAGAATTATATAACCTATATGGAAAATAATCAAAAGAGATTATATGCAGACTTTATATATCCAGCAATCTATGGTAAGAAATATGAAGAACCAGTACAACTTGATGTATTTGATAATGAATTAGAAACTGATAGTGATACTATAGACAAGTCAAATAAATATGCACAAAGTAGAACACAATTTAAACCAAATAACAAATATAGATTCCAAAGACAAGAAAAAGATGATAAAACAATACCTATAGAATTAGATGGAGAAGAATAATGTTTGATAAAAGAATAGGGAATAGTTTAGATAATAAACTACGAGAAATAAGCAAAGAAAAAACAAACACTCTATATGAATCTCTTAGTCAATTAAATGAAGAAGATATTAGACACCCACACAAGAAAGCACTTAATGAGGGTGCTGGTGCTGGATATAGTGTAAATGGTGAACTTTCTAATGTTAATATAACAAAAATAAATAGTATTACAATTGAAAATGATGAAGATAGTTTCTTTCATAATGACTATGCTATAATTGATGTGGAAGGTACTGCTGATTTTGAAGGTACTGCTGAAAGTTATTATGATGGAGCACCTTGTCATGGTAAAGTAGAAATTGACAGGGTTGAAGTAAATATCAACATTTTAGACTTTAGTGATATAGAAACCTACAATGATATTACAGTAGATACTTTGAATGTTGCCTTTTCTAGTGGTATTACTCTTGAAAGTAAAACTATTGGGAGTGGTTGGATACATCAGAAATTTGATGGATTTGTTAAATCTTCAAGTAGTAATACTCCTTATGAAATAGATGAGGTTGATTTTCATTTTATAGACCAAGATGTTATTAACTTTATAGACTTAGCAGTAAGTGGAGAAAATTATAGTACTGAATATTATTTATGGGATAGAGATGAGAACTATGAACCAATGGGTTTTGATAGTGATGAACAAGCTATAGAATTTGCAAAAAATAACGGGTATGTAAAGGTTGAATCTTCAAAATACTTTTATGACCAAGATGGAGATACCATAGGTGATTATTCTAATAATCAGTATGAAACAATTTGGGAAGAAGAAACTGAAATAGAAGAAAATTTAAAAGAATACAAAGGTACAAAATCATTAGAAGAAGACAAAAAAGTCAAATTTGTTGTAACAACTTATGGCAGAGATTTAAAAGAATTTGAAGACAAACAAGAAGCAATAAAATATGCAACAAAGAAAAATGCACAACAAGTTGAAACTAGATACAATGATAGTGATGACTATGAAATTGTTTGGTTTAATGATGAATTCAAGGAAAGGGCACACAATAATCTTACTATAGAAGAAATGTTTAATATGTTTGGTGTAAAAAATGTATTTGATAAGAATGGTTATTTTACACTAGAAGCTCTAAAGGTTTATGATAAGGTTGGAGAAAAGTTCTTTGATAACATAGAAGAGTTTGATAAACTTTGTGATGAAGAGAAATGTTTTAAAGAAATTGAAGAAAATCTTAAAGAAGACTATGAAGAAAATATAGAAGAATTAGAAACCTGCAAAGATGGTTTAGGGAATGATTTACATATTGGTGATACCATTGTAGCAATTGATTACAATAAAGATATTAGTGTTGGAATAGTAGAAAGCATAAGAAAAGAATCTGAAGACTTAACAATGGTTACTTTTAAAGAAAATGATGACACGTATTTAAGTAGCATAAGAAGTAAATCAGTATATAAATTTGATACAAAATTTGGTTATATTTCAGGTTATAAAGACACTAGACACCAACCATCATTTACTAATTCAAGAAAAGAAATAATGGATGCTTATGCTGGATTTAACTATTGGTCATCAGATATGTATGGTCAAGGTGAAGAAAAAATATTCAAAGCATTTGATAGAAATGGTAAAATGCTATTTGATGAACTTTCTGAAAACTTAACTGAATCAAAAGAAAGCAATAAAGAGGACACACTATCTAACAAAGTATATAAAGCATATGGTTGGTACTTAAACGATGATGATGAATTAGAGATAACTATTATAGATAAAAATGGAAATGAAAAATTATTATCAACAATTTCTGATTGTGGTGGCAAATCAAAAATAGAACTAGATATGCTTACTGATGAAGTAATTGATGAAATGGGGTATAAAAAGTTAAAAGAAAACCTTAAAGAAGATATTTTTATTAAAGATAACTCTCCTATAAAAGAGGGTGATTATATTATATTTAATACATTAGATGATGAGCTAAGTGATTGGAAAGAAGCTAACCCAAGTAAAAATGGATACAAAGTTACCAAAGTAGATAGAGAACTCGATGGAACCCCAACAGGTATGTATTTTATTAAGGATTGCCCTTATGCAATTGATTACAATGAGGACAATGTAGAAAAGATTCAAGTAGAAGAGATTAAAGCAAGAAAAGGTGCTTTGAAAGAATATTTAAAAGATAAAGCAAAAGGAAAAGTTATAAGCACTGCTGATGGTGATTTTATATATTTCTTTGATGATGAAGCTGAAAAACTAAAAGATATATTAACAACAAGAGTTATGGAGTTCACTGGAAAGAAAGGATACCCTACGGGGAAACATAAATTTACAAGCATCCCTTATGAACATTTACAAAACTATAAAGATAGAGTAGAAATAGTAGAAGAATTTTCAACATATAACCCAGGTTTTGATAGCAAAACACCTTTTGGTTTTTACAAAGGAAAACAAAGACTAAGACCAACCAAGGATGTAGTTGATGGTTGCTCAGGCACATATTCTTATAAAGATAATGGTAAAAAGAAATTAGTGGATGTTGATATATCAGATGGAATGCACCACACGAAGTTTAATAAAAAAGAAAACAACTTAGAAGAAAGTAATGATCCATACCACAACCACATTCAATACAAAGTAATCTTAAAAGATAAAGATGGTACTTATACTGAAATATTAGAAGTTCCAGAGTATGTAAAAATGCAAGATAAAAATTTTGATGCCAGAGAATATTTCAAAGATTTCTACAATTTAGATGATGAAGACATTATTAGTGTTGAAGAGGTTGGTTATTATGATGATAACAAAGATGTAAATATATTTAAGTACAAGGAATCTCTTAAAGAAGCATATGATGAAGAACTAGAGTTTGAAACATCTGAAGAAGCTGAAGATTATGCTATAAAGAATGGGATAGAAGATTATAATATTATGTGGTCTCAAGCAGAGAATTGTTGGAAATTGTATTATGAAGAAAACTTAACTGAATCAAAAGAAAGCAATAAAGAGGACTTTGCAAATTGGACAGATAAAGAACTTGTTAATTATATCATAGATAATTTTGAAGAAATAACTGAAAAACCAATGTCAATAATTTTCACAAAATACAATGAAAATGATGACAACCAACTTGTGTTTAACCAATATGGTATTGATGCAACAAGTGATAGTATTATAGATTTCTTAGAAAATAAAGCAAATAGGACAAGAAGAGAAATTGATAATATTATGGGTATTCTTGATGATGAATTAGCACCATACTATGAAACAAATCAACCAGATGAAGAATACCATGAATCATTAAAAGAAAGTAGATATGAAAACTTAAAACATTATGTAGAGTATACAAATGGTGGAGAGTGGAATAATGGGTATTTTACTGACAACGAATTTCATAGATTGGGAAAGGCTCCACACATTAAAATACTAAGACATAGAAAGGGAAACCCAAAAATAGATAGGTGGGAAGATGTTCCAAGTGAAATATCAGTAACAAAAGATGAAATCAGTAAAATGTCAATTCCACAAGCATTAAGACTATTAGGTACAACAAACAGAAAAGAAAGGACAGGTCTACCTAACAATACATTAAAATTAAAAGAATCTACTGAAAAATTAGACAACCAAAAGAAAATATCCGCAGATGAATTTAAAGAGTTTGCTAGAAAAAATAAAGTTGAACTAGATAACATAGTCAATGACTGGGAAGAAGAGTTTGGTCAAATGACTCTTAAAGATTGGATTGAACTAACAATCAACACTTTTAAAGATTTAAATAGTGACTTAGCTAAAGAAAAAGGTAATAAGCGATTTATAAAATCAAATGAAACTAAAATTATAAAACCCCTAGAAAAATTATTATCTAGCACTAAAACACTTAAGAATAATCAGCTTAAAGAAAAGTTACATACAAAAGACAATTATCAAGAGGCTGATTTTATTAGAAAACCAGCTTTTTATGGGGAGCTTGAAGATATAAAAAGTGAGTTGATGAATAATCCAGGAGAGAAAACCCCATATAAAATAGTCAAAAGAGTTACGAGAGACATTAAATCTTTAGAAGATATAAACAATCTCATAAAAGAAACTAAATTTGTGGGTGGTTCTGATAAAGAAAATAAAAATGCATTACTAGTAATTGCTATAGATTCTACTGATGGTACTTATTTGGTTGACCCAGAGGGATATAACTATGCTAGGTATCTTTCATTTATTCCAAAAAACAATGAGAATTTGAAAGAACATTATGACCCAACAGAAGTCATAACAGACCATTTTACACCAGAAGAACAAAGAGAATATGGAATAGATGAAGATGGTTGGACTGAAGATGGGTTAGAACAATATATTCATTGTGGTTGGTGTGAAGATGTTGTTCCACTAAGTGACACAAGAAAAGAACTTAATCTAGGTCATATTTGTAGTTATTGTCAAGATGCTTTATATTCTCGTGGAGAAAAAGCAGTTTATGAAGAAAATCTTAAAGAATCTCTTGATAACAATACAATACAAGAAATAGAAAAAGAATTAGAAGACATACTAAAGAGAAACCCAAAAGAACATGGTTTCAATGTAGATACAGAAGAAATAAAAGACTATGTAAAATCAAAACTACAAGATAAAGGCTATGAAATAGAAATAAGTGGTGAAGATAGAACTAATCCAAATAAATTTCATATAGAGTATTTCAAAAAATAGCAAATAAAAGGAGTAAAGAATAAAGTAACTTTTGTTACTGTATTGTTAAGATTTGACAAGGAAAAGTCATTAAAACCAAAAATTTATAGAAACTTGACTGAAATTGAGCGCTCTTTCAAGTTTCAGTCAAGGAGTATATAATGATAGACAAGAAATATTTATTATCTATCAAAGCATTTATAAACAATAAGTATTTGACTAAATATGTAAAATTAATCAATGCCAACATAGATACTAAGAAAGAAAAATTTAAGACACAAACACATCACATAATACCCAGAACATACTATAAGATAAATAAAATACCAATAAATAATTCAAAAGAAAATTTAGTTAATTTATCATTAAGAGACCATCTATTAGCTCATTACTATTTATCACTATGTGCAAGAAAACAATACAAGTATACTTTAGTTTATGCATTTAATTATATGTATAGCAAATTAAATAAAAGTGTTCATAATGTTGATATAGAAAATATTGATTTTAGTGAATATCAAGAATTATATGAGCTTAATTGTAAAAATCAATCAAAGAGAATGAAAGGGAATATACCATGGAATAAAGGTGGTAGTGGTTGCTATACTGAAGCACAATTATTAAATATGCGAAATGCACATCTTGGTAAAAAAGATTCAGAAGAAACAAGAAAGAAAAAAAGTCTTTCTAGTATTGGAACAAACAAAGGTGGTTGTTATGTAAATAACGGGAGTATATCTAAGCATATTCAATTATCAGAACTTGATGAATATCTTTCAAATGGTTGGAAAAGAGGTCAGATTCAAAATCATTCCAAAACAATTGGCATGAAAATTTTACATAAAGATAACAAAGAAACTAGGGTACATCCTGAACAAGTAGATATATATCTTTCAAATGGTTGGGAATTAGGAAGGTCACCAAAAGCTAGAGAAAGTAATTCAATAGCTAAGAAAGGCAAACCTTCTTGGAATAAGGGGATTCCATGGAGTGATGAGGCTAGAAAAAATCTTAGTTTACATCATGGAAATTTTAAAAATAAAATATTTATGACTAATGAGTTTCATACAATCAGAATTGATATTTCATTACAAGAACAGTATGAACAATTAGGATATCATAGAGGTATGAAATGAATAATCAAGACATAGGATTACTTTTAAATTCTGATATTAAATTATATCGAATGTGGTTTAAGCAGATGGTGGGTTTAATTGGAATTAAAGTTATATATAGGGCACCGAAGAATGGAAAGACATACACTAGTTATACTGAACTTTCTACAAATTATCAATCTCCTGAAGTAGTAGGTTGTATATTTGAAGAACACCCAACACAAAAAACAATGAAGAAACTAGGTTGGGATAGTGAGTTACAAACAGAAGAGAGTATTATAAGTGTCCCTTATGATTTACATGATTTACAAGTAGGGGCACTCTTCATAATACCTAGTGGTTTAGACCATACAAAAGGTAGATTATTTAGAGTAACAGAACTTTCAGTTGGGATTGTTTATCCTGCAAGTGTAACTTGTAAATTAGTACCAGAGTGGGAAGATGCATACACACCAACTCAAAGTGAATTTAAGCATACATCATTTAATTTACTTAATAATGAAAATATGGAGAACATATAATGAGATTCTTATTAGAGGCAGACAACCAAGGATTATTAGGTATAAAGAAAAACCTAGAGCAATCAACTGAAAAACCTTATAAATCTATGAATGATTCAGAGAGAACTGAGTTTATAGGAAAAGTTATAAGTAAAGCAAGTAATGCAACCACTTTAAAACCAGTAATAGTTAGTGTAGCAGAAGCAATTAAAGATTCTAATTGGGATAAAAACATAATAAAGTTTTTAGACAAAATAAACTTACCTAATGGACTAAGATTAACTGATGGAGAGATTAGATTAATAACTGAATTGCTTGCAGACAACAAAATTTCTCCTAATGCATCTTGGTTGTATAATAGAAGTCTATATGATAGAGATGTATCAGATACAATCTATACAATCAAAGCATTAACATTAGCAAGTAATGAAGCATTACAAACTCAAACAAATGAAACTGGTATAACCACTAATAAATATTTCAAGAATGACAAACCATTAAAAGTATCACAGTTAACTAATAAAAATGGAACAATTAAGCAAGCATCTGAGATAGAAGATATTATCAATAAGAAAACTGATATAACAAAACAAGCAAACCAAGATATTGCTAAGGATAGTCAAGCAAGAAATAACCTTAAAAATGGGGCTAAGGTAGACCCTAAGAATTTAGTTCGTGAATATTTAAAGCAAATAGACCAATACAAAGATGGTGCAGAGGAGATTATAAACAAAACATATAATCCAAATATTTCTTTTGATGATAATCTTGTGAACATATTTAAAGAACTAGGCATGGAATTAGAATTGAAAGGATAGTCAAATGGAACTAGAACTAGATTTAAGAAATATTCCAGAGAATCAAAGACTACCATTTTGTGAATATATAATAAACAAGTTAAGTGAAACAATTACTAACTTAGGAGATTTATCTAAGTTTAAAGTAATGGAAAAATATATAAATGATAATAACTATATAGCTTGGATAGCAAAGAAAAATGATTATATAACAGTGAGTGATTTATATAGACTTGCAGTAAGTAATTTAGAAATAAAAGACAGAGATAAAGTAAAATATCAAATTAGTATAAACACAAATGAAAATATACCAAACTCATATACTTCAATAATATCAATCATATCTTTATTAGAATATGGAACTTTATCTATGAGAAAGATAGGACTATTAACAGAGTATATGAAAGATATTGCAGACAACTTAGATTATTATTATGATGAGTTTTTGCTAGGAGTGAGTAAATGAGTGTAACATTATATGATGATGCGTTAATAAGAAAGATTAAATTTTGGGTAAGAGATGATGCTATAACAATATTAGGGGTAAATGAATCAACTGACTTATTTAGGTACAAATTAGACCAAAATAATGACAAACCATTACAACTACCAATAATAGCATTATCAAGAGAATCAAGAATAGAAATAGCATCAACAACAAAGCAACCTTTAACTTATGATGGTTTAAAGGTAGCAAGTGAAAATAACAAAACAAACCAATTAAATGCAATACCAATAAGAATTAGGTATCAATTAGATATTTATACTAGGTATGATTATGAGAATCAAGAATATGCAAGGAATTTCATATTTAACTTAATAAATTATCCTATGTTAGCAATAGAAGTTCCTTACAACAATTCTAAACTAATAATGAATAGTTATATACATATAGAACCTGAGATAACTGACAATTCAGATATACCTGAAAGGTTAATAAGAGACCAATTTCGTAGGCAGACTATCTCGTTTGTTTTAGATGCTAAATTATATGACTATCGAGCATATGACAACTGGAAAATTGACTGCTGTAATTCTACTGTATTATTAGCAGATGAAGAGATAAATCAAGCAGAAAATTCAATAGATATTAAAATAGAAGAGGAGAATTAAAAAAGAAAATGTCAAAAATAACAATTAGTGAAAAAGATTTAACCATATCTAATGAAGTTGATGTTGCATCAAATGTTGTTTTTGTTCCTGGTATTACATCAAGTATTGCAGAAGATAAACCAACTCTATTTACTTCAGTGAGTCAATTTACACAAAAGTATGGCACAAAACCTTACAAATTTGCATCTGACCAAGTTGTTGATGGCAAAACAGTAATTAGTGCAAATGAGTATGAAAAATCATATATTTATGCAATAGAGTTATTAAATGTAGGCATACCAGTACTTTTTCAATGTGTAGTGAGTGTTATGGATGAATGCAGTTTCAACCTTGCTACTATAGATTCTAGTACATACATAAAATCTTATTACTATACATTAACTAGTGTTGAATCTACTACTGCAAGTGCAGAATATGCACCATACAAATATTTGATACTAGACACTGATAAATATATATATGCAAGTGCTGATGAATATGATGAAGATACTACATATTTTGAAACAACTTTAGCAACTGGAGATTTTGACAATACTACTACCTATTATGAATATGTAGATAGTAATGTACTTAGTCAATACTATACTAAATTATCAACAACACCTACTTGTTACTCAAAAGTATTAGATAAATGGACATATAATATTAAGTTCCTTTCAACTGGTGGGTACCCAACATTATTAGATTCAACACAAGTAGATTTATTACAAACATTAGCAATGGCATCTGCAGTTAGAGGAGATAGTGTTTCATTAGTAGATAGTCCAATCAATGAAAGTGTTTATACAACATTTACTAATATAAACACTAAGATTCAAGCTGACTTACAAGATGCTACTAAAAAACAAAACTATTTTGTTAAAGGTGGTGACTCTAACAAGTGCAATCTAGTATTCAAACTTAATGCAAATAGGTTAGAAGAGAACACACTAAAATATGCTACAATCATAGGACCACAAGGAACATACAATATTGCAAATGGAATACTAAAATTAAATGAAATAGAAACAATAATACTTCCAGGTTCATTTGGTTATTTACTTTCATTAGCAAATAGTGTTGAGACATTGAATAATCCTGACTATTTTGCAGTTGCTGGTGTAACTAGGGGTAAAGTTCCACAACTAGCACAACTAACTGTTGAAACTACAGGTGCAGAGGCAGATGCAGTACAAGTAAGACCTGCAAAAGTAGGCAGTGAAGGTGTTGGTGCAATATCAGTAAACCCTATTGTAAAAGTGCAAAACTATGATTACTGTATTTGGGGTAATAGAACATTATTCCCTAACCCAATCAAAGATTTAGCAGCAAGTTCTTTCTTAAACATAAGAGTTTTATCAGCAGACGTTAAGAAACAAATATATGCAAGTTGTCAAAAACTTACATTTGAAACAAACAACCTAGAACTTTGGTTAAAACTAAAATCAGAAATTGAACCTTTACTAGAAAAAATGGTAGCTGATGGTGCTTTAGAAGATTATGAATTAACTAGATTAGTAAGTACAGAAAAAGCAACATTAACAGTATATGTTAAACTAATAGCAGAATATGCAGTAGAAGATTTCAATGTTACAATTGGACTAACTGATAGTACAGTTGAGATAGCAGAGTAAGGAGAGTGAAAAATGGCAGATAATACAATAACAGATATAAGTGCATATCACTTAGCAGTAATGCCTGATGCATATGAAACACAAAAATCAAATGCAGCAAAATTTATTGTTATGGGGTTAGATAACTTAACTGATCCTATTACTGGAAAGTTAATACCAAATGCTAGTGATATTTTAAAACAATCTATATTTAGTTTTGAAGCACCATCATTCCAACAATCACCAATTGAAGTAAGAATTGGAAATACTAGTGTAAAAACTGCTGGTACACCAACATTTGCAGACACATCTATTAGTTTACATGATTTTGTAGGTATTGAAACATACAATGTGTTATATGCTTGGCAAGCACAAAGTTTTAATATAAAGACTCATAGAGTTGGCATTGCAAGTGATTATAAGAAAACTGCATATATGCTAGAATATACAACAGATTTTTCTAAGGTATTAAGAGTTTGGAAACTATATGGTGTATGGGTTAACCAATTAAGAAAAGATGGGTATGATACATCTAGTTCAGCAAATGAAGTTAAAATTCAATGCTCACTTTCTTATGACTGGGCAGAACCAGAAGACCCTAATCAAATATAATAAATACAGTTGAAATAGAGTATAATATATTAGGAGCATTATTGTTTAAAATGTCCTAATAAACACAGTGATAATGCTCTTAATTATTTAAAGTTAAGAGGAGATAAAAATTATGGATAGTTGGACAATTGCTGAAGAGTTTACACTACCTAGCAAAGGTAAGGTATACCCAGCAGAAAAGAAAGTGAATGCAAATATAAAATTGCGTTCAATGACAACCGAAGAAGAGATGAAACGTTTAGGGCATAGTCCTTACGTATATAAGATGTTTTCAGATATGATAGATGATTGTTTAATAGAAAAACCTGGTATTCCTACATATGATTTATGTTTAGGTGATTATCAGTACTTGCTTTACAAACTAAGAACAGTAACATATGGACCAGATTATAATATTCAAAGTTATTGTCCTTTTTGTGGTAACATAAATAAAATAACAGTTAATCTTGATTCTTTGAAAATAAATTCTTATGATGAATCTATGAATAAGTCTTTGGAGTTTCAACTACCAGTTAGTAAAAAGTTAATTAAGTTAAAATGGCAGACTCCAAGAATGTTAGATGAGGTAGAGAAATTGACAAAAGAACAAAACTCACAATCATCTAATGCAGTGGATTCTGCTGTTTTATTTAATGTGATGTATTTAATAGATACAGTTGATGGTCAAACACTAGATGATGTACAAAAGGAGAACCTTGTTAGGCATTTACCTATGAGAGATACAAATTCAATATTACAACATGCTAAAAAGTTTATGAGTAAATTAGGTATTGATACTACATTTACTCACACTTGTGAAAGTTGTAATCAAGAGTACACAGTGCAATTACCCATCACAGGGGAGTTTTTTGGACCCACAGAAAACGAAGAATGGTAAACCTTATGGTCCAGTTAGATATGAAGAACTAGTTAGAGAGAGATATTTAATTTCAAAGACTATAAATACTTCATATATAGAAACGGGAAAATTAACTCCCATAGAGAGAAATTACATATTAAAATATATGATAGATGAAGCAAACAAGCAAAGAGAGCAATGGAAAGAGATGACAGAAAAAAGTAATAGGAAATAAAAGTGAATGGCAATAAAAGGTGGAGTAGGAAGTCGTAACAACATAGGTAGAGCTATTGGTGCTTTTGGTGATTATCTTGACCCTATACAAGAGATAGAGAAAAGAATAAAACAAATTGAAGCAATCAATCTTAAACATGGCAAAGTAACACAAGAAACAATTAGCAAATATAAGGCTGACCTAGAAAAGAAACAACAAAAAGAACAAGAAGCACAAGAAAAAAAGCAACTACTTGAACTTAATAAACAATATGGAAATATAGCACAAAAATTTAGTGCAAATATTACTTTAGCATTATCTCAAGCTGGAGAAACCATTGGTAAGATTGTAGGTACACTTAGTGGTGGTATAAATTCTTATATACAATCATATAACACTTTTTTATCAAATATAACAACAAGACTACAAGGCACAAATTTAAGTGCACAACAAATGGTAAGAAATGTTTCTAAGAATTTAGGAACAAGTCCATATCTAAAGCAAACAGATATGATAAACAACCTTAATAAGTTTGTAGAATCTGGTATTGCATACAATGTAGAATTAAGAGCATATGTTGCAACTGCCACAAGTAAAATAGCAAGCACCTTTAATGCATTTGATAGTTCATTATTAAGACTTATAAGAATACAACAAGCAGATAGCACAGTTGCTAGACTTGGTATGGAATCATTATTAACAAAGTTCTTAAATGCACGATATGAAGATACATCATATTTATCTAGTATAGGAACTGGAAACATTTCTGCAAATCTACTTGAGGCTGAATCATTAATGGGGTATAAGGGAGCATCAGAATTTGACTATGCTGTTCAAAGATGGTTAGGTTCTATGAGTGCTTTAGGTGTATCAAGCAATACTATAAATATGTTATCACAAGGACTAGGTTATTTGGGTAGTGGTAATGTATCAGCATTATCTAGTAATAGTGCATTAAGAAACCTATTAGTTATGGCAAGTGGTGGTAGTTATGGCAGTTTACTTACAGGTGGGTTAACTGCACAAAGTGCTAGTGATATATTACAAAACATAGTAGCATTTGGTCAAAACATTGCTATGAGTGGAAACAATGTAGTTAAGTCAGAATTTGCTAGTTTGTTTGGATTAAGTGTTTCAGACCTAGTAAGTTTATTAAATATAACAACAAATGATGTAAAAGAAATAACATCTGGTATTGTTAAATATGAAACTTTAAGACAAGAAACTAGTAACCAACTTGCAACAATGAGTAAGAGAACAAGTGCAGCTGAAATGGTATCAAATGTACTTGCAAATATGACTACAAGTTTAAGTGCTAATATTGCATCAAACCCAGCATTATTAGGTTTGTGGACTGTTGCTGGACTTATGGAAAGTAGTGGCCTTGACATACCAATTCCAGTACCACTTGTAGGAACACTAAGCACAGCAAACTTAATGAAACTTGGTGCAATTGGTGGTGGTGGTTTAACATCATTAATAAATGCAGCTAGTGCATTAGGTAGTGGAAATTTAGCAGGCACAAAAATAAGTGCTTGGACAGATACACAAGTAAGGGGTAATGGCCTTGCAACTACTGGACTAATCTCTGGAACTACAACATCAACTAGTGCATATATGGGTGGTTATAATGAGGGTATGACACAAAACACATTCCAAGAAGTACAAGAAAGGGGTGCTGAGTATACAGGCACAGCTGAAGAAGGAGACAACCTTGCACAGATAAAGAAAATACTAGAAGAAAGTATTATGCTAGATGTTAAAAATATATATAATTTGTTAGATACTTGGAACACTAAGTTTACTACATCAAGATTATTTAATTTCTAAAGGAGACATATGGCACAAGAGTTTTATATAGATAATTTAATCAGTCGTTTTGTTAAGTGTCTCCTTTGGGACACATATATACCGACTGTACAAATATGGAAACCTGGGAAAAGACTAATTAAAGGTATGACATATATAACACAAAATAAACATATTGTGGTAGCAAACAAAGATTGTGATGAAACAACTAGTAAAACACTAGAAAATGACCTAAGTTCAGAGTATTTTAAAATTATTGACAATTATATTGAAGGAAACTTTTACAAAGGAATTTCAAGCAATTTTGAGTCAAATTCAAGTCTTTATGACCCAAGTACACATTATGCTTTAGGACAATATCTAAGGTACATAAGAGATATGCACAATTTAGACTTACTACCCTATTATAATTGTTATAGTGGAATATCTTCAGACAAGATTAGAATAGATAAAAATACCAATAAAATAAACAATTATAACAATATTGATGATGGACTAGTAAGTTATATAGTACCAATAAAATTCAATCAAGAGTACACAATTTATTACAATAGTGATACTCCTTTTTATATTACACCAATTTATTATGATGGTATTTCAGCAAGAAATGTTGAAGATAATAATGGCAGTATTATGAGTAACACTCGCATATCAAGATGTTCTTTTGATAATCCATATAAATTTGAAGGTGTATTATTTAATGGTGATGCACTAATACAAGAAAAGGCAAACCAATTAATACTAACTGACTATTTAGCACTATTAATAGAAGTACCTAAAAAGAAATTTGCTAATTTGCTAGTGTTAGAAGGTAACTATAAGAATGTTAAGTTAAACCATAATAATTTAAGTTCAGAACCAAGTTTAAATAAGTTACCACAAGTATTTATGGGGCAACAAACAAAAACAAATAAACTAGATGATACTGAATTAAATGAAATATTTAAACCATATTCATCTTTAATAAATAATATATCAACAACATCATATGCTTTTAGTGATAGACTAGTTGAGTATTTATTATATGCACCAGTTATTAAGAATGATAGAATAAGGTTTAATATTAAAAGAGTGCAAGAAGATGCACAAGCAGATGGCAATAAAGAGATATATGTTCCAGATATATGGAGTAATGAATTAAGATATTTTATATATAATTATGTAACACAACATAGTAAGACACCATTATATAGAGACATAAATGGGTATGTAGATAAAGATACAGAGTTTTTAATAGATAATAAATCAGTTAGTGAGGAGAATTGGGATGTTTGATTTAATAACTAATTACTTATACATGTATCACACTAATCAATTTGTTATTTTACCTACTTATCCAGATACAATATCTGATTCATTGAATGTAGCATTTAATAGTGAAACACCTATGTTAAGAACATCACCTATCTTTGCATATAGTAGGTCTGGTCCTAGGTCAGTACAAATAACAATATCACTACAAAGAGATTTAATGACACAAATAAATCTTGGTAAAAGTAATTTAAAAATGGAAATTGGTGATGACTATGTAGACACAATAATAAAACAATTACAAGCAATAGCATTACCTAGATATGCTAGTACAGAGAAAATGGTTGACCCACCACTAATTGCAGTAAGATTTGGCAATGAGTTGTTTATAAAAGGTATTGTTAGTGGTCCAGTAACAACAACACTACAAAAACCAATTATAAAAGGTGATAAATATGAACAAGTTTCAATAACTTTTGATGTTCAAGAAGTACAACCTTATGATGCACTTTCAGTACAAACTAATGGACTAATGAGAGGATTAAACACTACATTAGAAAGAAAACTATTTAAGGGTATGAGATAATGAATAAAATATCAGAAAAATCTTATAAAGAATACAATTATATATCTCGTTATGCACCATTTCCATACTATTATAATGAAGAAGATGGTAAATATATGCAAGGACTAACTAGTCAGTTAGCAGACAATACAACATTTATTTTACACAAAGTTGAAGATGGAGATACACTAGACACCTTAGCATTAGATAATTATTCCAATAGTACATATTTTTGGGTTATTGCAGATTTTAACCATATAAGAGACCCATTTGCAAAATTAGAAGTTGGGAGTATGATAAAGATACCAACATTAGCAGGAATCAATTTTAAGGAGATTTAACTTAAATGAGTTTAGATTTATTATCAAATATGAATAGAGTAGAAACTCCATTTATAATTGCAGAAATTGGTGGTGTTTCATTTGGTGTATTTGATATAAATAGCAGAAATGTAATAGGTTCAAACAATACTGCATATAGAGCAAATGGAGTTACATACCCAAACTTTATGAGAAGCTTAACTGTAAATAAAATAAATGGAACAGTAAACACATACACATTACAACTTATATATCAAATAACTACTGGAGATGACCCTAACTTAATTGAAAGAGTTTTTAGTAAAGCAAAGAAAGATAGAACAATATATTTAAGTTATGGTGATTTATCAAATCCAACATATATTTATAAAAGGGAAAAAGCAATAATCACAGATATAAAAAGTAATGTAGATTTTGCTGGTTCAAAAATAGATTATACTTTATCTTGTACAAGTAGTTCATTATTAGGTTCATCTTCAAGTTTTAATTTTCCTAGAAGAAATGCAAAACCTAGTGATGTTATAAGAGAATTACTTTATAATAATATTTATGGCCTTACTGAAATATTTAGTGGAATGAGAGATAAACAAAAAGTTTTACAAAAATACTTAATTGCTTCAGATGATAAACCAGTTATAATAGAAGCTAGAGAAAATATTACTCCATTAGATTATTTACAATATTTAGTAAAATGTATGATACCAAATAGTCAGCCATCTACAACAGTATTAAATAGTGCTATGTATAGAATTTGTGTAATTGATGATACTTCAGATGAATTTGGTGGACCATATTTTAAAGTAGTTAAAGTTTCACAAAATATTAAAAAAGATTCAATAGATGTATATGAAATTAAAGTAGGGTATCCAGATAATAACTATGTATTTAATTTCACAATAGATGATAGTCAAGTATATAGTATTTTATATGACTATGCAGGCAATGCAAGACAACCAGAATACATACAAAGAATTGACAATAATGGTAATTTAATTTCAGAGTACTCTCCATCTTTTTCAAACTCACGAGAATTATTAAAAACTACAAGTGAAGATAAGACTTGGTGGACAAATATGGTAAATTACCCAATTACTGCAACATTAAGAATAAAGGGGTTAATAAAACCAGCAATCTTAATGTCTTATGTGTATATTGATGCAAGATTTTTTGGTAAACAACACTATGCTAGTGGTTATTATATTATAACAAAACAAATTGATAATATTGATTCAAATGGTTATAGAACAACACTATCATTATTAAAAGTTGGAGGAGAAACAATAAGTGGTTACTAAGGCAATTGTAGAGAGTATAGATAACATATATTCAATTAAAGTTAGAATACCTATATTAGATTCAGGGCCAGAGTTTACCGATGCAACATCTTATAATAATCTTAGTGAAGCAGTAGTTTGTTTACCACCTAGAGCAAGTTACATACCACAAGTTGGAGATATAGTATTTGTAGCATTTGAAGATAATGACAAAGGAAAACCAATAATAATAGGTTGTTTATTTAAAGAGAGTGGCAATACTAGTCAAATAAATATGGAAGTAAATGATTTAGTAGTAAACTCAAAAACAACACTCAATGGTAATATAAGTATTGGTGACATAACATATAAAGAAATAAGTTACTTAGAGGGATTAAAACAAAACATTCAAAGTACATTTAATAATATAGATAAAAGATTAGAAAAATTAGAGGATTCTGTAAATGTATAGTATAAAATTTCCAGATATGGTTTCAGGAGTTTCTACAAAATTAGTTCAAGATAAGGAAGCAACTACACAAAATTTAAAATTAGTTTTATTATCTGATAGGGGTTCATTATTTGGTGACCCTTACTATGGAACATTATGGAGAAAACTTATATTTGACCAAAACAATGAAATATTAAGAGATATAGTAATTGATGATATACTAACATCTATTCAAGTTTTTGTACCACAATTATTAACTAAGAGAGAAGATATAAAAGTAAATTCAGATAAATACTCAGTGAATATAGATATAAAAGCATTAAACCTATTAGATTATCAAACTGATATGTATTCAATCAAACTAATGGAGGATGAACTAGAATAATGAATAAAGATGAAGAAATCATATCAAATATAAGTTATTGTAACAACGATTTCAGAACTATATACCCACAACTATTAGACACTGCAAAGAAACTAACTAACAAATGGGACCCAAGTCTGTCAAATGAATCAGACCCAGGTAATATACTAATTAAAGAAGCAGCAATAGTTGGAGATAAAGTAAATTATCATATTGATAAAAATGTACTAGAGTGTTTTCCATTATCAGCAACACAACAATCTAGTGCTAGGCAAATATATGACTTAGTTGGGTATAATATGCATTGGTACAAATCTGCAGAGTGTACAATAAATTTTACACTACTAAAAGAACCAACAAGTATAGATGCTAGTTTAACATATATACAAGTTCCTACTGGTAAAGTAATTTCAGATTCAACTAGTGAATATGTATATACATTATTGAGTCCATCTCCAATGATGACTAAACTAAACACAATATATTCAGCACCTGCAATACAAGGCATAATAAATACTTATGAAATAAATGGTGATAAAGTTATAACTATGAATAGTTTAGATGAAAATTTAAGACTTTATTTTCCACAAAATGTAATTGCTGAAAATGGTATATTTGTTTACAATAAATTAGCAGATGGCCAAGATACACCAACAAATTTTGCTAACAATATTTTAGATAATGAAAGCAACCAATGGATGTTAGTAGATAACCTTGCAAAATATCCATCTGGTAGTAAAGTATTTAAGTTTGGACTAGACCTAAATAGTGATAATTGTTATATTCAATTTCCAGAAGACATTGGAAACTTAATTGATGCTGGTCTTAACATATTTTACACAACTACTATGGGAAATGATGGGAATATAAAGAGTGGTATTTTAAATAAGTTTTTAACCAACTTTGATGTGACCATAAATGATTCAGAAACAATAACTATAAATGACAATATTGTAATAAATAATACAGCAAGTATTGGTGGTGCAGACCCTGAGACATTACAACAAGCATATAGAAATTACAAAAAGCTAATAGGTACTTATGATACACTTGTAACTAGAAGAGATTATGAAAATGCTATTTACAATTTGGAAAATGAAACAAACACAAATAGTCTAATATCAAATGTTTTAGTAACAGATAGAACTACTGATATGAATTATTCACAAAAAGTAATTGAAACAAACCTAGATACTGATTATGCAAAAAATTATGTTGTTCAAGAGAATAGTCAGGATATAATGAAACCATATGATATTTCATTGTACTTATTAAAGGCACCAAGTTCAATGTTAAGTGTGGATAATTACAATGAGTCATTTGAGCCAGACCTAGATGGTACAACAAAGATTTTAATTGAAGATGATATTGATGGAATAAAGTCAATACAACATAATATCTATTATATTCCACAAATAAGTGAAAATAGTGATATTGATGATTTATATTTCAATGTAAGAAATATTTGTAGATTAAATGGTACATTAACAACTTATTATAAAGTTAGCAAATTAGAAGCAACTGAAATTGAAAATAATGTAGTTAAACAACTTATATCAACATATAATGCTAGAGCAATAGACTTTGGAAATTCATTAGACTATGATGACTTAATAGCAACAATCAAGTCTGCAGATGATAGAATAAGAAATGTATCTTTAATTACTCCAGCATATGAACCTACAATGGTATTTGCAAATGGAGAAACAAAGTCTTTATATAACACTGACAATACAAATATAAATAATAAAACATTAGCAAAAATGATATTAGCTGGTAAAGTTCAGTTATTTAGTTTTGATGATGATTTCAACTATGATTTTGGTCAATCTAATGGTACTTTATTTCAAGATATTGAGAGTATCCAAACAGAAAATCCAATAGTAATAAATGTATCTAGTGATGAAAATGATTTAGATAATGCAACCCCACTAGAAGAAAATGACATTGTTCAAATAGTTGCGCCTAACTTAGTACCTAAGAGTACATTTAATGCAACAGTAGGTGTTAAGGCAAATTTCCCAATTAGCACAAATGAGACAATATGTTTAACAAATGGGCAATCAATAACATTTTATTATTATGATTCTGCAACTAACAACCCAGCAGAAAAAACGCTTAATCAAGGTGCAATAATTAAATCTAATGGGTTTGAATATACACAAGAAAATGCAGACAATGATTACACAAAATATATCCCAGCAGGTCAATCAATTGAAGAGTTAATAATTTCAAATATAACAATCAAAAATGGAACACCTTATTATGTAATTACTAATAAGGTTATAAATGATGAATATGTTTTGGACTTATCAAGTACTGATACAATATTAGGTGAAAATGAATATTTCCTATACACAAATTCTACATTAGATGGTTTGATAATTTTAGGTTCAGGTACAACTATAAAAACTTCTAATGGTTCTAGTCTTACATTGAAGAGTAAAGTATTAGAACTAGATGAAATACTTGCTACTAATATTGGAGATGCAAGTACAATATGGGGTAAATTACCACAAGACTTAATAGCACAAGAGAATACCATTGTAAACCTAACCCAAGGTGATAAAGTAATTGCATTGTCTAGTTCAAGTACAAGTACAATAACTTGTAGTAATGACTTGAAAGATATTTCCGATAGTTCTATTTCTAGTTTAAGCATAATAGGGTTTAAGTATAAAATAAAAGACCTAGAAGAACCAGAAAAAATCACAATTCCAACTGGTATGAGTTCTTACACAATTAAGTTTAAGTCAAATATGATACTAATTGGCAACTCAGTTGTTCCACAAATATTAAAAGGTGAACAAAGAATAACTATACAAGGAACTCTAATATCAGCAACAACAAACCCAGAGACAGCATTATTATATAATTATCCAATAAATATTGCTGGTGGTAACAATGTAAATGTACAAGTATTAAATGAAACTACTGGTAAATATGAATCATTACTAGCAATATTTGCTTATGAAAAAATATCAGCAACTGATAGTCCATTTGAAACTGTAACTAGGAGTAATAATGGTTTATTAACTATAACAGCAAAAGATATTGTTTCTACACTAAACTTTACATTTAATCAAACACATATAGACCAACCTATTGGGGACTGGTATTTACTTCCAACATCATTTACAACACCTAACAATGCAAAAATAATACTTAGTCTTCCACAGTCAAGTGGTAAGATTGACACATACTTAAATGTTTATAATAATAATGCTGACAATGTTTATGAAGCCACAAGCACACAAAATCAAATATTGACAATCAAAGATGATACAAATATCAATTCATACTTAGGTATATCATTAGGATATATTTATGATGATACTGTTGCTAACAAAATAACAATTAATGATGTTGAATTTTCTTATACTGGTACATTAGGTAGTAGTGGTACAATATCATACATAGATAATGGAACTACTTATACATACACATATAGTTCAGGATTGTATGTAAGGGGTGCTGATTTAGGTTATATTAAAATTGATACAATAAATCAATTAGCTCAATTCTATGATACTGAAATTTTAAGTAATTTAGTAACTGATATGAGTAGTGTTAGTGTTACATTTGGGTATATTCAAAGAATTAATGGACTTAACAGTGATGAGATAAATTCAGAGAACATTGCAGGTTCATATTATACATATGATATATATGCTGATAATAATATAGATAGTGTAATAGCACAAATTTCAACTATTCTAAATAATATAAATGCAAATTATGATTGGTCATATAAAGTGCCAGCATCTAGTAAAGTATTACAACCTATTTCTGGTGAATCATATTTCAATACTAATCATATCTATAATTTATGTACTATTGCTAAGATTGACTTTGAAAATAGTGGAATTAAAGTAAACCCAGCAAGTATTAAGTAAAGGAAGAGAATAATGTTTAGATTACAAGAAAATACCCCAGAGGTATACACAAAACAATCAAGGGACTTTCAACTATTTTGTAGAATCTATGATGTTATAAATAATACAATACGATTTAATGCATTATCTACAAGCAATTTATTAGACCCACTAAAAACTAGTGATAAAATGTTACCATTACTAGCAACTAAAGTGGGGTTCTTTCCTAAAAATGAATACAATACTGAAGCATTGAGACAAGTAATTTCTAGCTTTCCATACATAGTAAAATACAAGGGTAGTAAGAAAGGTATAGAAATGGCATTAAATGTTATTTTAAAAATAGAAAATAATTATCAAGAAAGTATTGTAAATATAGATGCTCAAAATTCTATAGTTAATATATACACAAAGACAAAAATACAAGGTGAAGAATTATTAAGAGATGTTTTAAGTTATATTCTTCCAATTGGGTATGACTTAACTGTAAACACATATACTGAAAAAGATTTATCAAAATCACCATCACAAATTGGTTTTGGTAAAGATAGTACAACACAAGTTTCATTACATAATAGAGATGTAGCTATTGTAATAAATAAAGATAATGGTGATGATGAAGATACTGAAGATAGACCTATAGGTAGTTACACAACAACACTAGTTATTGGTAAAAATAATTTTTAAAAGGAACTAAATAATGAGTAGAAAGAAAGAAATTCAAACAGAAATACCTAAACAAGATACTATTGCACAAGTTAAAGATACAACTCAATATATTTCTGGAAATGTAAACATAAAATTACAACAAGGTAGAAATACTGTTAGAACTGTAAATATACATAATACTGCAACATTAGATTTACTTTATGGTATGTTACTAAGTTTAAGTGATAATATAGATAAAAATAGATTACCAAGGTTTATAGGTGTTGGTACTGGAACTACTGAAGATGATACAACAAATTGGACTGAACTTAAAGATGAAATTACAATTACAAGAACAATTCTTACTTCAAATTATAAAGGTCCACCAAAGAAAGATACTATTAATGGTACTGTCTCTGTTGTTTATCAAGGTATCATACCATTTTCAGACTTAGGTGTAACTAATAATATAACTGAAATTGGTTTATTTGGAACACAAACTGGCAATTCTCTTTTAGCAAGAGTGCAGGTAGATGATAGCATTTCAGTATCACAGGGTCAAAGTCTGATTATCGAATGGACTTTTAAGATTCAAAACTTAGGAGAATAATAAATGAATCAAACTACTAATATAGATAGTATAAACATATGGGTATACCCTGTTGCTGAAAGAAACTGGGCACAAGCTGAAGGTTATGATTATTTAGGAAGACTCAACTTTGAAAGTAATAAAATTAAACAACTAACAAATATTACTGATTATAGTAGTTTTGTTGTTTCAGGTGGAGAAAGAATAAAACTATCTGGTAATACACTAATCATAAACCCAGGCAAATTTGTTATCAATGGGTATTCTGTAGAATTAAAGAATGCTATGACTATACTTTTATCTGAGTTTATATCACAAGCAAATTATTGGGTATACTTAAAACTAAAGACAAAAAATAATGAAATTGTTTTTGGTAGTTTAACAATAGACAATATTGAAATAGATGGAATAGATAATATAGATACAAATGAATACACTGGTATAGAACTCATTGTGTCAACTAATAGTCCAATTCCCAATGAAGACAACCATATATTAGTATTGGGTATAATTAGTTATAGTCAATCTATGGGCTGGAATATACTAGCAAAAAACACCAATATTCAAAATAAACTACTAAGTAACAATATGAGTTTAACATTAGATAATAGTTATACTGATGTATCTTCCTATATAGGAACAAAACAATTAGAACAATGGTTAACTAATGATTTTATGATTAATGATGGAGAATTAAATTAATGTATATACAAAGTAATAATATAAAAATATACCCAACAGCTTCAAGAGAACTTAGTGTTGACTATGGAGCAAATATTAACCTTGAACAAAATATAGTAGGACTTTCTAACAATATTACTGACTATAATAGTTATAAGGTATCTGGACTAGATGTTATTGTTGATACTAGTGACATTACACCTAAGTTAAAATTAACTTCAGGTAAATGTGTTTTGCATGGGTATTCAGTTGAAATAATTGATGATGCTGAGTTAGATAGCACTTTTTTAGGTGCTGGTGAATACTTTGTTATAATTTCATTAGACACAACATCTACTATAATAAATAATACCCGAATTGAATATATTAATGGTACTGATAATAGTAATGTCTATATGCCTGTAACAGTTACAATATCTGATGAATTAGTTACTAGTTTTGATTATGATTTATTACTAGGTAAGGTTACATATGATGGTTCTGATTGGAGTGTCAATTTTAACACAACACCAATGAAATTCAAGAGTGATAATATACAAATAAATCTACCTAATAATAGTGGGTTAGTAAAGAATAATCAAGTCTATGAAGGTTCATTTAGTAACTGGTTAAGAGATTCATTTATCTTTGATGATGGGGATCTTAGTGATTATACACAATCTATAGATGAAATATTTGTAGAATATACTAATGGTATTACTTTAAATATACCAACTAGTGGGCTAAGCACTACATTTAATGGAAATATGATACCAAGTGTTTCTGATGTAAAATGTTTAGTAATACCAACATACTTTACTGAAATTGTACAAGGAGCATTAGCAGGAGCAAGTAACTTAGAAGAATTAACTATTCCATTTGTAGGAGATTCTATTAAAACTGCTGAAGATACTTATCAATATCCATTTGGGTATATTTTTGGAACATCTAGTTATAGTGGGTCTACTGCTACTACTCAAATATATCGTGGAAGTAATATTGGTACTCAGACTACATCTACATATTATATTCCAAATATGTTAAGTAAAGTTACAATTTTACAGGGAAATATATTACTTGGAGCATTTCATAATTGTGGAAATATTACAATAATAAATTTACCAAAACTCATTACAAAAATAGATAATATGGCTTTCTATGATGATGTTAGTCTTTTAAGTTTAGAGATACCTCATACTGTGACAAGTATAGGGGGTACTACATTTAGAAATTGTAGTAGTTTAACAAGTATCACAATCCCAGATGGTGTAACAAATATTGGTGGGTTAGCATTTGCTTATTGCAGTGGTTTGATAAATATTACAATACCTGCTAATGTGACTAACATAGGTGATGCTACATTCTCAAATTGTGGGGGACTTGTAGGAATTACTTTCCTAGCAACAACCCCACCAACAATTGGAGAGCATGTTTTTGATTACACTAACAATTGTCCTATATATGTACCTACAGAAAGTGTATCAGCATATCAAACCGCACCTAATTGGAGTGATTATTCTGATAGAATAGAAGCAATACAATAAAAAATAAAAAAATTTTTTAAACTCTTAATATTTTATATTATACTAGAGTATAATATAATAGGAGAGTGAAGAATATGAAAGAAAATATTATTAAATGTCCTTATTGTGATGCTGAATACTTTCCAGCAGAACTTTTCTACCAAGATGATTTACTAGGTAGACCTATAGATATAGAGAAATCACATTTTGGAGAGATTTTATACTCAAGTGGGAAATCACCAGACTTAACCACTACATATATATGTGATTACTGTGGAAAACCGATGAAAATAAAAGCCTTAATAACCTATGAAGCCGTACAAGACAAACCATTATATGAATACACAACACCACGAGAAGAAAAACTAATATTAGAGGAGAATTAAGGGAAGTTAATAGCTTCCCTATTTTCAGTTAATGATAATAATATCTGAAAGACTACCAAAGAAGTTACCTGGAGTAACTAATATTTTTGTAAAATTTGATTATGATCCACAAATAGTAGAATTTTTAAAATCATTGCCTAATAGACATTATGATGAAAAAACTAAAGAGTGGGAACTTCCAATAAATAGACTTAGTTTTATTATAAACATACTAAATGATGATTACTTAATAATTCCATATGTAGTAGTCACTAAAAAGACATGGCAGATACCTAAAGATTATAAATTTAAAACAAACCCATTTAAGCATCAAATAGATGGTATAAATTTTGGTTTAACTCATAACAACTGGATATTAGGAGACCAGCAAGGACTTGGAAAAACATTTACATCAATTGGTATTGCAGATATATTAAAACATTTTGAGGAAATAAAACATTGTTTAATTGTTTGTGGTGTAAATTCATTAAAATGGAACTGGCTATCTGAGATTGAGACACACTCTTTTAACAAAGCACATATATTAGGTAGTAGAATAAATAGACGTGGCAAATTAGTAATTGATAGTGTAAAAGATAGGATAGAAGATTTAAAAAATATCAGTGATGACACATTCTTTTTAATAACAAACATAGAAACCTTAAGAGATGATAACTTTATTGCACAACTTAAAAAATCTAATATAGACATGATGATTGTAGATGAAATTCATAGAGCAAAGAGCTCAACAAGTGCACAAGGTAAAAATCTACTTAAAACTTCTTTTATACCATATAAGATAGCATTGAGTGGAACATTAATAATGAACTCACCCATTGATGCATATACACCATTAAAATGGTTAGGCATTGAAAAAACGAACTTTACAAATTTTAAAAATTATTACTGTATTTATGGGGGTTTTGGGAATCATCAAGTTGTAGGATATAAGAATTTAAGTTTATTACAAAAGATAATTAGTCAAAATATGCTAAGAAGACTAAAAAAAGAAACATTAGACTTACCAGAAAAGATATATCATACTGAATATATAGAGTTAGAGGATAAACAAAGAAAACTTTATAATAGTATATTAGATAACTTACTAGAAGATGTTGACTTAATTTGCATGTCTAACAACCCGCTAGAAAAACTAACTAGATTAAGGCAGGTTACTGACTACCCAGCAATTATAAGTAATGCAATAGAAGAATCTGCTAAATTAGATAGATTAGAGCAGTTAGTAGAAGATATTGTATTAGATAATAATAAATGCATAATATATTCAAACTGGGAACAAGTTACACTACCAGCTTATGAAAGACTAAAACAATATAACCCTGCATATGTAGCTGGAGATAAAGTAAAAGATGTAGAAATAAGAGAGCAAATAAATAAATTTAAAACAAATAACACTTGTAAAGTTATAATAGGAACAACTGGAAAACTTGGTACTGGTTGGACTTTAACTGAGGCAACACATGTAATATTTATAGATAGTCCTTGGAATATGGCCAATAAAGAACAAGCAGAAGATAGAGCACATAGGATAGGAACAAAAGATACTATATTTATTACAACATTAGTAGCAAAAGATACAATAGATGAGAAAATTGAAGACTTAGTACATAGAAAAGGTGCTATGTCAGATATGATAATTGATGACAATTTACCAATTGAAAAATATCCTGATATTGTTAAATATTTATTATCGTCTTAATATTTTGAACTATTTCATAGTATAATGTTATAGGAGGCGATTATGGCAATATTTAGAATTAATAGGAATACTGATTATACAGTAATGAGTAATGTTCATTTAAGAGACAATAATCTTTCCCTAAAAGCAAAGGGGTTAATGAGTTTAATGTTATCATTACCTGATAAGTGGGATTATTCAGTTAATGGACTTACTAAAATATGTAAAGAAGAATGTACTGCAATAGAAAGTGCATTAAAAGAACTAAAAATTTATGGGTACTTAATTATTAAAAAGATACTTCCAAACAATTCTTTAAGTGGCAGAATAGAGTATGAATACAACATATATGAAGTACCACAAAGGGTAGAAAAACAAGGGGTAGAAATTCTACCCATAGAAATTCAAGGGGTAGAAAATCAATCACAATTAAATACTAATAATAAAATAACTAATAATAAAATATTAAATAATAATAATAATATGAAGACACTGATGTCTTTTGTTGAAGAAACTGAAAAACCAAATAAAAAGATTGAAACTAAAGAAACAAAAAATGAAAAAACTATAAAAAATTTATTAAGATATGTTGATTTAGAAGAAAACTATAAAGAGTATATTTATAGATGGTTACAAGAATTATATGATATAGGAAAAGGTATTTCTAAAAATGCATTAATTTTAGCATTAAATTATTTAAAAGAGCATATACCTAAAGATGAGTGGTGTTGTGCTATAGAAAAAGCAACTATAAGTGGTTGGAGAACTTTTGAATATTATAAAACACAACAACACACATCTAATCTTAATACAGTGAATAAAGACAATACTGCAAGAAAAGATTTAGAAAAAAATATTAACAAAAATCCAAAAAAGTTTTTATAAATTTGAATTTACTATAGTATAATAATTGTAGGAAGGATAAAAACCAAATGAAATATAATTACAATTTTGAAAAAGAATCATGCTGGTATAAAGCTGTCTGTCCATTATACAATTTAGATGATTGTGATTCAAGTTGTGTGAAATATCACAAGATGGATTATTTAGCAAATATGGCATTATTAACAAAAAAACAGCAACACCCAAAGAAACTTTATGTAGAAGACATTGATGAAAAAGCATATGAACAACTAAATGATATAAAACTGAATATAAAAAAATTTGTTGAAGAAGAAAGAAACCTATTAATCTACTCTAAAATAACTGGCAATGGGAAAACAGAATGGTCTATAAAAATCTTAATGAACTATTTTAACCAAATATGGGCTTCTACAGATTTCAACTGTAGAGGTCTTTTTATTAACATACCTAGGTTTTTAAATGCTTTAAAAGAAAGTATTAGAGAAAATAGTGAATATGTAGAACATATTAAAGAGAATATTATTTCTGCTGATATTGTAGTATGGGATGAAGTAGGTCTTAAAGACTTAACTACTTATGAGCATGATTACTTATTTAGTTATATAAATGCTAGATTAGACAATGGCAAGACAAATATATTTACCTCAAATATGAATATACAAGAACTTGCAAGTTTATTAGGAGATAGACTTTATAGTAGAATAATAAACAATAGCACTTGTATAGAATTAAATGGAGTTGATAAGAGAGGTATTGAGTTATGATAGATCTACAAATATTAAATGTATTACTTAACACAAAAGACTACTCAATTATTTCTAATAATAACTTAACAGTTGAGTATTTTCCAAAATATAAAGATGAATTTACCTATATAGAAGAGCATTATAAAAAGTATGGAATAATTCCAGACAAGGAAACATTTGTAGATAGATTTCCTAATTTCAATTTCATCGATGTGCAAGATTCTTCTAAATATTTAATTGATGGAATAAGAGAAGAATACTTATATAATAAAGCATTTCCAATACTAGAAAAGGCTGCAAAATTATTAACTGGAGAAAATGCAGATAGTAGAAAAGCAATAGAATATCTGACTGAAAAGTTACCCACATTAAACACAAATGTTGGTATTGATGCAGTAGACCTAGTACATGAAGGTGCTAAACAAAGACTTGAAGAGTATTTAGATAAAGTAAACAACCCAAACAAATATTATTTATCTACAGGTCTTCCAGAGCTAGATGAAGTTATATGTGGGTTTGATAAGAAAGAAGATTATGTTGTAATTGCAGCAAGACCAGGTATTGGTAAAAGTTTTATGATGAGTACATTTGCACTACACCATGTTAGACTAGGACTAAAAGTTGGTTTATATAGTGGAGAAATGACTGAAAATAAAGTAGGTTATAGAATAGACACACTATTTAGTGGTATATCAAATTTTAGCATTATGAAAGGCAGAGAAAGTGTAAAAGAAGAATACATTAAGGCAATAAATGATATACAACAATTAAAAGGGAAATTCTATACAATTACACCAAAGATGATTGGTGGTTTTGCTAATGTATCAGCACTAAGGAGTTTTTGTGAAAAATATAAATTAGATATATTATATATAGACCAATTATCTTTATTAAATGATGTTGATACTAGAACACAAAGTAGGAGTGAAAAGTTTTCAAACATTTCAAGAGCAATCAAAGAATTACAAACACAGTTAAAAATACCAATTATAACAAACTCTCAATTAAATAGAGATTTAGAAAAGGGAGAAGACCCAGACTTATCAAATATTTCAAATAGTGACACAATTGGTCAAGATGTTACACTTGCATTTACATTACAAAAGAAAGATGACAATGTAATATTACAAATAATTAAAAATAGAGATGGTGTTGTTGGTAATAAACTAACATATCATTGGGATGTAGATAAAGGTAAATTAACATTTATTCCAACTGAAAATGATGCAACAGGTGGTAAGTATGTTGAAGACTTAGAAAACAAATATAATAAAACTGGTTCAGAGGTGTTCTAATGATAACAATAGGAAACAAGAGTATAGATGTCTCAGTATATGATATACTAATAAGACTAAGACAAGACCTAGCAAACCAAGGAATATTCAAATTACATACTATAAAAAATAATGGAGATAATATTCAAATAACTTGTCCTTTTCATAGCAATGGTAATGAGAAAAGACCTAGTGCAGGTGTTAGAGCAACTGAAAAGTGTGGTACTGAAGTTGGTGCAGTAAATTGTTTTGCTTGTGGGTATAAAGCACAATTACCTAAATTTATTAGTAACTGCTTTAATGTTAATGACAATGGTGAATTTGGAACTATTTGGCTAGAAACAAATTATGCAACTGATGAAATATATGAAAGACCAAAACTAGAGTTAGACAAAAGAACAAAACCTACACCAAGACAATATGTTTCAGAAAATGAATTAGAAAGTTATAGATATTACCACCCATATATGTACAAACGAAAACTAACAAATGATATAATATCTAAATTTGATGTTGGCTATGATAAAGACTTTATTTTAGAGATAAACCAAGGTGGAAAGATTACACAAAAGCATATGGGAGAGTGCTTAACTTTTCCTACTAATGATGAATTTGGTAATTGTTTATTTATTACTAGACGAGGGATACATAATAAATTCTTTCATTATCCACACAATGTTGATAAACCAGTTTATGGACTAGACAAACTACCACAAGGGTGCAAATCAGTAATTGTTTGTGAATCCATAATCAATGCATTAACTTGTTATGTTTATGGGTATCCAGCAATCGCATTATTAGGAACTGGCACTATAAAGCAGTATGAAATTCTAAAAAAATCTGGTATAAGAGAGTATTTGTTAGGGTTTGATGGAGATACTGCTGGAGAGAAAGGTGCAAACAAATTTATTGAAAATTTAAGTGGGTTTGCACAGATTAAAAAGTTATCAATACCAAATGGTAAAGATATAAATGATTTAACAAAGGAGGAATTTCAAAAAATTTTAATAAGTTGTATAAATTTAGTTGACAAATAAAAAATTTTAGTGTATATTATAGGGTATAAATTAAGGAGGAACTATATGTATAAAACACTAAATTTGCTATCTCAAACAAGGGATAGCAGTCTAATTGACTTAAATAATGAGCAATTGGTAGAATTGTATCAAAAAAATCATAGTGATACAATAATTTCAGAAATCTTTTGTAAAAACTTTGAAGTTTACCAAAAACTTTACAAAAAATTTCCAACACTTGACAATGATGAAAGAGTTTCCAGTTTATTGCAATGGACAACTACATCATTAAACAAGTATAGCACTGAAAAAGGTGTTAAATTCATTACTTTTCTATATGGAAATTTAACGAAAAAATTATTGTCATTATATGCAAAATCAGTGGCATCTAAAAGAAAAGATACTATAAACAACATTAGTATAGATGATGCTACAAGTGATGGATATTTAATTTCAGAGTTAATTCCAGACAATTCTAATGAAGATTCTAAACTAGAATATAAACTTTGGATTAAGACACATAAAAATCTAACACCTACTGAAAAATTATATTGTCTACAATTTTTAAATGCAGACAAACCAAAAGCAAGTGAAATCAAAAAAGAAATGGGGTTAGACCCAATACAAACTTATGCTATAAGACAAAAACTAAAACAAAAATTAAAAAACGAATTAGGAATGGAGAAATAAAATGGGAAAAATAAATATAGAAGATTTAGAAAAATACACAACAAATAGAAATGAAAACAATAACCAAGAAAAGATTAAATTCTTTTCATTAAAAAACAATGGAGATACTGCACAAGTTAGATTCTGTCATAATGATATGTCAGATATAGAACTTGTAACAATGCACACAGTAAAAGACGCTGAAGGTAAAACAAGAAAGGTAGCTTGTTTAAGGGAATATAATGACCCACTTGATGTATGTCCTTTTTGTAAACATGCATCAGAAAATCCAGATGACAAACAAATAGGACCAGTACAAGCTAGATTTTTTATATCACTAATTGAATATATTGATGGTGCAACTGGGAGAATCTATGAAAAGAAGATTTGGGAAAGAGGTCCTAAATTTAAGCAAAAACTATTGGGGTACACAAAGAGATATAACCCATTATGCAAACAAGTCTTTGAAATTGAAAGATTTGGTAATGCGGGAGATACACAAACAACTTATGAAGAATACCCACTACCAGGAACACTTGAAGATTTTCCAATGGTAAAAGCAGACTTAACTAACAAGAGTGTTTTGGGTAGTATTATAGCAAACAAAACTGCTGAAGAAATGAATTACTTTATAGAGAATGGTTCTTTTGCAAAAATAGAAAAAAGAGAGGAACCTAAGTCAAACACACAAACAACACTAGCAGATGAAATAACAAATGATACTGACTTCTTCAATGGAGTAACAAGAAGGAGATTATAATATGAAAAGAGGGTTGTTAGGCAACTTAATAGATAAATCTAGCAACGAACTATCTGACATAGATAAACTTCAAAAGATAAAGAAATCAGAAACTATACATATAGGGAAAAATAATAGCATAGAAACAAAACTTGCAGTTCTTGAACAGACAATAAATAAAATATTAGGTAAATATAAAAATCAAGTAGACCTAATAACAAATATTGGTGATTTAAAGAAATACATAGATGTTGCATTAGAGCAAGGTGTTGTTGCAATAGATACTGAAACTGTGGTTGGAGAATTAGGTAAAGATGCATTGGACACAGTTACTTGTGAACTTGCTGGAGTATGTTTATACACACCAACTCAAAAATCAGTATACATTCCAGTTAATCATATTGATATGTATACTTTAGAGAGATTATCAAATCAAGTTTCATTTGATGACTTAAAAGAGCAATTACTTAGATTGAATGGTATTAAGCAAATATATCACAATGCCAAGTATGACTTAAAAGTATTACATTGGTATTTAGGTATAGACTTAGTGCATTATTGGGATACACAAATAGCAGCACAACTTATAAATGAGATAGAGTCACACGAATTAAAATATTTATATTCAAAATACATAGAACATAGAGAAGAAAAAGAATATGACTTTAATTCATTATTTAAGTCTATTGATTATAGGATGGTACCACCTAAAATAGCATCTTTATATGCAGCAACTGATGCTTATATAACTTATAAATTATATGAATATCAATTAACTATGTTCAACACAGAAGATTTTACTGATATTAAAAATGTTATGTTAGATATTGAAATGCCTGTACTTTCTGCAATTATGCAAATGGAAAATAATGGAATTTCACTAGACACAAATATGGCAAATGAATTAAGCATAAAAAATCATAAACTACTAGATGAGAAATATGAAGAATTTGTAAAATCTTATGAACCATACAATCAAAAGATACAAGCATATTTAGAGAAAAATAAAGATAACAAATTAAAATTACCAATAAACATAAATAGTCCAATACAACTAGCAATACTTTTATATGATATTATGGGGTTAGTCTCACCAGACAAGAAAAAACCTAGAGGAACTGGTATAGAAATAATAGAAACATTTAAAGACTCAGTTAGTAAAGCAATTTTAAACTATAGAAAAACATCAAAACTATTAACAACCTATATTGATAAACTACCAAATGAAATTAGTAAAAGAACTGGTAGAATACATGCCAATTTTAATCAATATGGGGCAAAGACTGGTAGACTAAGTAGTGATAATCCGAATCTTCAGAATATACCTCATGATGATACTAGACAATTATTCTATGCTTCAGATGGTTATTTATTAGTTGGTAGTGACTTCAGTTTATTAAAGTAATGTTGGCTGAAGTAAAACGAACTTAAACGGGGAACTCTTAGCAAGTAACGTTGAAGACAATCCCGTACCAAACTATAATATTATAGCAGTGTGTAGAGACTAATGGTGATGAGTGTAGCCATGTAGGTTCCAAGTGGAATCGAAATAGTTCGCAATCAAAAGATTGAAGAGATAGTCCGACACTCCTAGAAATAGGAGAGGGGTGTAACGAACCCCATAACAACAAAAGCAACAAGAACCACGAAGTCTAGCAAGATATAGTGGAGATAAAAACTTACAACAAGCATACATAGATGGTAAAGACTTATATGCTTGGGGTGCATCTTTAATTTTTAAAGTACCTTATGAAGATTGCTTAGAATATTACCCACAAGGTACAAAAATAATTAAAGATGGTAAAGAAATAATTTGTGGATACAAGACAGAGACAAATAAAGAAGGCAAATCAAGAAGGGCTAAAATGAAAGCAATTCTATTAGGTATTACTTATGGTAAAACTGTTCCAAGTATCGCAGAAGACCTAGAAATTTCCACTGAAGAAGCTGAGAATCTATACAAAACATTCTTTGAACAATTCCCAGCAGTAAAGAAATTCATGGATGATAGTCAAGATATGGCAACAAAACTTGGGTATGTAACTACTATGTTAGGTAGAAGAAGAAGAATACCAGAGATGCAATTACCACAATATGAAGTTAAATTAAAAGAAACTTTAGGCAATGGTTTCAACCCATTATTTGAAGACATAATAATTAGAAACATAGACACAACAAAGCAAGATAAATATTTACAACAATTAAAAAGTGCAAGAACATTTAAGGAAAGACAGACAATAAAAAACAATGCAACCAAAGATGGACTAGAAATAATAGACAACACATTCAAGATTTCAGAAGCAACTAGACAATGCCTTAACTCACGTATACAAGGGAGTGCTGCAGATATGACCAAACTAGCAATGATTAAAATTTATAATAATCAAGACTTAAAAAGGATGGGTTTTAAAACACTAATAAATGTCCATGATGAAATCATTGGAGAATGTCCAGCTGAATATGCAGAAGAATGTGGAAAACTATTAAGTGGGTTGATGATTCAAGCTGCTGATGAGATTATACATATGCCTATGAAATGTGATGTTGAAATTTCTAAAAACTGGTATGGAACATCAGTAAACTTTCCAAATGAATATGCAAGAGATTTAAAAAACAATCAGTTAAAACCAATAGAGTATTACAATGCAGAGTGGAGAAAAACAAATAATTATCAAGGAGAACTAATAAATGAAAATTGAAATAAAAACTGAAAAACTAAAACAAGCTCTTTCAAGAGCAATAAAAGGTGCTGGGAAAAATGTAGCATTTCCCAAAACAACAATAGTAGGAGTAGAATTTAATGATAATATATTAAGTTTTACAACAACTGATAGAACAAATATCTTGATCATACAAGAAAGTGCAATAAACTTAACACCAGAACAAACAAATTGTTATTGGTCAGTTCATTGTGAACTATTAAGTAAGTTAGTTAGTAAAATAACAACCGACACAATCATAATAGAAAGTAATAATGAAGAGTTAACATTATTAGGTAATGGTAAATATAATATACCACTTATACTAGATAGTAATGCACAACCATTAAAAATAGATAAAGATACATTTACTAATATAAATTTTAATATAGGAACTTGTGTAAAGACATCTAGTAAAGAACTTCAAAATATATCTATATTCAATAAACCAAGTGTTTTAAAAACAAATGAACTTCCACAATTAACTGGATATTATATTGATAAAGATGGTGTTATTACATATAATGGTGTAACTGCTTGTATAAATGAGCAAGCAAAACTAGACACAAATGTGTTACTACCAGCCACATTGGTAGAATTATTTAGTACACTTACATTAGATGAGATTACAGTATATATTGTAGGGAATTTAATTAAAGTAGATTCTGAAGATGTAACTATTTATAGTTCAACTATGGAAGGAGTTGATAAATTTCCAAGTGGTGCATTAAAGAACATTATATCAGAAGTATTCCCAGCAGAGTGTACTATAGATAAAGATAGTCTTATTAAAGCATTAGATAGAATTAGTTTATTTATTAGTCCAATGGATGATAACTCTATTCAAATTTCATTTAGTGATAAACTAGTAGTTTCTTCTAAAAACAAAAAGAGTAACGAAAATATAGAATTTATCTCAAATACAAATAATTTAGAATTTACACAATTAGTAGATATTCAAGATTTAAAAAATCAGTTACAAACTAGAACAACACAAGAAATAACAATTGCTTATGGTAGTGAGAGAGGCCTAATGATAAAATCAGACAACATTTATCAACTAATACCTTTTATGGTGTCAGAATAATTATTTAACTTTGTGGGATATTCATCTCATAAAGTTTTTTGTAAAGGAGAATAAATATGGCAGTTAATAGAGGAAAAGAATTTGAACATTGTGTTTCAAGAGAGTTCGGAAAAACTTTCCCTGAAGGAACTATAGACAGAATTTATGATACTGAGGGGTTTAAAAAAGGAATAAAAAATGTTTGTGATTTTATTGGGTATACTTACCCATATATAATGTATATAGAAGCAAAGTCTTGTACTAAGAATACATTTAATCTAAAAAAACTAACTCAATATGATAAATTATTAGAAAAGAAAAATAAAAAGGGCGTATTAGCGGGGGTATTAGTTTGGTTTATAGATCATAAAAAAGTTGTGTTTGCTAAAATTGAACTTGTAGAAGAACTAATCAATAGAGGTGTAAAATCAATAAATGCAAGAATACCAGAAACATATACAATTGAACTTGATACAATAACAAAAAGAATATATCCAGAGATAAACTTTGAAAAATTATTAAATATTGTTAATTGAGACTGGGTATAATATAGTAGGAGGAAATTGACTATGACTGAAGAGAGAATTGAGAAGAACAAAGAAGAGTTTATTAAAATATTTACAGAAAACATTAAAAGAGATGGTGCTGAAGATTTATTAAAGTACCTAGTTGCAACTGATTTCTTTATTGCACCAACTAGTACAAAGTATCACTTAGCAGAAGATGGTGGACTTTGTCAACATTCTTTAAATGTATATAAAAGACTATTAAAAATTGTTAAACGAGAACTTGGTAACAAATTTGAGGAAACTTACAATCTGGAGACACTTGCTATTGTAGGGCTACTTCATGATATGTGTAAAATACATTTATATAAGAAAGACTTTAAAAATGTAAAAGTTGATGGGCAATGGGTAAAGGAATCTATATATGTAGCAGATGAAAGATTACACTTTGGGCATGGTAGTAAAAGTGTATTTATGATACAACAATTTATGAGAATGTTTGTAGAAGAAGCAGTTGCAATAAGATATCATATGGGAGGGTTAGAATACCCTACTGCAAATTTTGTAGAACCATTTGTGCCTGATGTATACAACCAATACCCACTTGCACTATTCATACATATGGCAGACTTAGAAGCAACATATATTGATGAGAGAGTAAAATCTAATGACAAATGAGATGAAAGAACAGTTAAGCAAAATTAAAAAACCAATCATATATAATGATGATGGTACTATTTCTATTCCTAAAAAAGAAACTAAAATTATACAAGGAAAATAATTAAGGAGAAAGTATGGGATCACTAGCAAACAAATATAGACCAAAAGACTTTGATGATGTTGTAGAGCAATCTGCAGTAGTAAGCATTTTAAAAAGGCAATTAGAGACAGATAATATTAAAAATTGTTATTTATTTACAGCTCAAGCAGGTGTGGGTAAGACTTCTTTAGGTAGAATTATAGCAAGGAAACTTAACCCAGACCTTGCACCAACTGAGATTGATGCAGCCAGTAATAATAGTATAGACGATATTAGAAAGTTAATAGAAGACTGTCAAGTAAAACCATTAGTAGGTTACTACAAGATTGTGATACTAGATGAATGTCACGCTTTATCAAATTCAGCTTGGCAAGGTTTATTAAAACTAATTGAAGAACCACCTAAAAATGTAGTGTTTATATTTTGCACAACTGATTCACAAAAGATTCCAGAAACCATATTATCAAGGGTACAAAGATTTGACTTGCAAAGAATTAGTTTAGGTGGAATAATAAATAGACTAAAAGATATTATATCAAAAGAATCTAAAGAGCACAACATAACATATACTGAAGATGCACTAGAATATATTGCAAAGATTGCTGATGGTGGTTTAAGGAGTGCTTTATCTACATTAGACAAGTGTTTAAGTTATAGTTTAGATATAAATATTACAAATGTACTAATAAGTATTGGAAAAGACTATTATACTGATTTTATCACACTTACAAATTATATAGTAGACTATAAAGATAAAGAAGTTTTAGAATTAATAGAAAATATATATAATCAAGGTAAGGATATAAAACAATTTATAAAAAATTATTCTATATTTTTACTAGACACTTGTAAAGCAATATCAACAAATTCATTTGAATATACACAAATACCAAGTTATTATGTAGACCAAGTTAAGCAACTTACAGACTCAGTAAATAAAGAGTTTATGTTATGCCTATTAGATAGTATTATTAAACTATCATCAAGTTTAAGGTGGGAGACAAACCCTAAACAAATTATTGAAATGCATTTATTATTATTGTGTAGGAAGTAATTATGGTAGGACAAGAAAAACTATTAAGTCAGTTTAAAGAACTTATAAACCAAAAAAGATTACCACATTTTATTATTCTATGTGGGAAACTAGGTATGGGAAAGCATTGTTTAATAAATACACTAGCAAATGATTTATGTATGGAACAAACAATAATCAGCAATAGTATAGATAGTATAAGAGGATTAATTAGTACTGCATACAATAATTTACTAGACACCTTTTACGTTATCGAAAATTGTGATACAATGTCAGATAATGCAAAAAATGCTTTATTAAAACTATGTGAAGAAACACCAAGAACAGCATATATTATTATGCTAGTAGAAAATTTAGACAATATATTAGATACACTTAAAAGCAGAGCCCAAATATATAATTTAATTTCATATAGCAAAAATGAGTTACAAGAATTTATGACATTAAATAACATAATGGATAATAATATTTTAGATGTTGCTATTTGCCCAGGAGATATATTAAGACTACAAGAAGAGAACAACAAAAATCTATTTATATATACAAAAAAAGTTGTAGACAACCTAGGTAGAGTTTCAATCTCAAATGGGTTAAAGATTGTAAAAACTATAAATACAAACAAAACTAGCACTAATGGGTATGATTGTGATTTATTCTTGAACTCATTAGAAAATGCTTGCAAACAAAAATATATTGAAACTAAGGATAATAGATTTATTAAATTTGCAGATATTATTTTAGATAGCAAGAAAGCATTGTCAAGAGTATCAGTAAATAAATTATATGAGTTAGACAATATTATAATAAAGGGGTGGTTATTATGGAATTGCCACAGTTAAAGAAATCAATACTAAACAATGATATACCACAATTTTTAATATTTACTGGATTAGAATACACATTAAAAGATATTTATATAAAAGAAATTGCAAAGAGATTAAATCTTATTATCAAAAGAACTACACTAGAAGATGTTTTAAAATCAAATAAGAGTATATTAACTGAAGAAAATTATCTATACATACTTGAGAATGAGAGCATATCAAACCTAGAACTTGACAAAATAAAAAATAAGTATATAATATATTTAGTAGACTCTATAGACAAAAGGGCAAAAATTTTTAAAGACCTTGATAGCAACATTATAGAATTTAACTATTTAGATGATAATACACTATTATCTATTATTAGTTATAAGTTTGATTTAACTGATGAACAGATAATGTGGTTGATAAAAGCCTGCAATAATAATTATGGCAAATGTTTACAAGAATTAGATAAACTAAAAATATTTAGAGATGATTATAACAAACGAGAAAATCAAATTGAGTTGTTTAAATATTTACAAGAACAAAATGGTTTTCATAGTGAAACACCAAATGTATTATTTAAGTTTATTGACTCAGTTTGTGCTAGAAACAAGAAAGATAGTTGGAAGTTCTATGATATTTTAGAAAAAATAGGGGAGAGCAAAATAGAATTAATTGCATTGTTGTATAATAGATTTAGGAGCATATTAATTGTTCAAATGATAAACAATCCTACTATTGAAGCAACTGGACTTAACAATTATCAAATAGTGCAAGGAAAACAGAGCAAAGGAATTTATAAAGATGATGAGTTGTTTAATGCAATAGATATTCTTAGACAATTGGATTCAAATATAAAATCTGGAGAATTAGATGAAACAATAAGTGTTAAATATTTTTTAACAAAGGTATTATAGTAATGAATTCAAAAGAAACAAATAGTATTAAGAAATATATAGATGAAACAACAAACCCAAAAATATATTGTAGATACTGTCATAAAGAATTAAAATCTACTGAATCTAAAATATTGGGTTGTGGGAGATCTTGTTTTAAAAAACATCAAAAGAAAGAAAAGAAAAGAACATTAATAGACACATAAAGTGTCACAAAAACTATACAACTTTAGTGACAATTAGGAGAAAAATATGAGATACAAAGATGAAGACTTAACTGAAGCAATGAATGAAGTAAAAGATGCATATAATTCACTATGGAAGCTAGGGGAAAGTCTAATAAAAAAATATACTGCTGAGATAGACAGCATTGTAAAACCATTAAAAAATGCAGATGTTGAACAAATGACTACAGGTCAAATTAGACAAACAATATTTAAACTTTCTACATTGTCTTTTGACTTAGGTGAACTTAGAGATAAAGCAGTATGGACTGCAGATGTATCAGATATTATAAAAGATGAAACATTTGCAATGGAATACAATTGTTCAGAAGGTGCTGTAGCACAAAGAACTAATAATGCAACAATAAAAATTAGTAAAGAGTCTGCAGTAACATCTTTAAATAAAGTTATTTCGGCAATACTCAAGACACGTTTAGATGAGACACATAGACTAATTGATTCACTCAAGAGTATTTTAATTTCAAGAGCAAGTGACCAAAAACTATTAAATGTAAACACCATTACTGGTGAAATATATAATTAAGGAGAATATATATGGGAAAGGATATTAAAAGAGTACCATTTTCAGAGTGGGCAGACACATTAGGTAAAACATACAAAAACACAATCACTAAGGCTAGTATAGCACCAAGATATGAAAGAACACCATCTAAAGCAATTGCAATGACATATGCATTATATGGTGGCTTACCACATGGTGGAAGAATCTTTGAATTTGGTGGCTCTAACTCAAGTGGTAAAACAACAGCCGCATTTGCAGTAATTGGAGATTACCAAAAAACATATAAAGACTCCAGTATATTATTTATTGATGTTGAAAGATCATTAGATGTTGAATATCAATGTAGAGCTAATTTTATTGACCAAGATAGATTATACATATTCACCCCTAGTATTGGTATGTCTGGGGAACAAATTTTAGGTACCGTACTAGACATGGTAATGCAAATAGAAGATTTATCTTTGATAGTTTTAGACTCTATTCCAGCATTAATTCCATCAATTGATCTTGAAGAAGATTTTGAAAAAGATAATGGTATGCGTGGAACACTCGCTAAATATCTATATAAATGGTTAAGAGAAATACTTCCAATAATTTCAGAATATAAGATAGATTTATTATTACTTAACCAATCAAGAGTTAAAGGTAAAACATATAATGGTTTTGATATACTTGATGAACCTTGTGGAGATGCTACCAAGTATTATTCTAGTATTAGGGTTAGATTTGGTAGAAAAGTATTTGTAGATGAGAATGGAGATGACTTAGAAAATCATAAAGGTAGTGCAACTGAAAAAGCAACAAATTCAACAACAGGTGAAGGTGCATCTGGGGTTAGAATAAACTTTTCAATTATAAAAAATAAAACTGCTCCAGTAAGTAGGGGTGGTGGTTATATTACTTATCTATATGAAAGTGGAATGGACTACCTAAAAGATTTATTTGAGGTTGCTATAAAATTAAATTTTATTGAAAAGGTTAATGCATCTAGGTATCAAGTATTAGATGTAAGCACAAAGCAACCATTAACTGATAAAGATGGAAAACCTTTATATGGTTTAAAAAGTGAGTTATTCCAATACTTTAAAAACAATACTGAATTTACTTTAGACTATTTAGAAAAGTTATCAAACATACTTGCAGAGTCTAAAGAAACACTTGGTGATTTACTTGATGAGACTATTGCAGCAGAGATTGCAAAAGAAGAACAAGCAATAAGTAATAGTAAACCAAACACAAAAGAAGACAATAAAGGTTAAAATCTATGAGTGGGAAGATAGGTTTATTTCAGAAAGATACTAGTAAGAAACCAACTAGATATTATTCAAATAGGCAAGAAAAATCAATTGCAAAATCATTAAATGGAAAACAAGTTGCAAATTCAGGTGCAACTACATTTGCCAAAGGAGATATAAACATTGGTTCTGACTGGTTAATTGAAGCAAAGACTAAAACATCCATAGTTAACTCATTCTCAATAAAAAAAGAGTGGTTAGAAAAAAATCTTAAAGAATCTATATTCATGCATAAAAAACATAATGCACTTGCTTTTAACTTTGGTCCAGACGAACCCAACTATTATATAATAGATGAAAGTTTAATGAAAAGTTTAATAGAATGCATAAAATATATAGATAATGAATAAAATCAGTTAAACTATGGTATAATATATATAGGAGAATTAAAATGTTAAATATTATAAATTATATATTATCAATAATAATTGCATTTCTTTTAGGTTTGTTGATTAAAGACTTTATAGGGAAGATAAAACATAAGGAGAATACACTTACACTTAGAGATGTACAAGGAATAACATTAGCAAATATGATAACACCAGCAATTTGTGAAGAAGTTGATAATATTCATAATGCCATACTTGATTGTGCATTTAATGGTAAAATATGTTGTTTATATTCTAAGATAGACAAAGATGTTTATACTATAACAAAATCAGTAGCAATAATGAAACTGTTAGGATATACTATTACAGAGTTAGAAACTGGATATTTAATAAGTTGGGAGTGTAGAGATGGAAGTTTGTAATGCAATAGATGCAAGAGCATTAGTTATTGATAAAATACTACAAGATGAAAAATTAGAAACCAAATATAATGACATAATGTCAGAAATATTATATGAAGCAAGTATGGGAAATTCACAATTAAGGTATCCAATAGAGAGCAAAGATATAAATTATACTGAATTAGAGCAAGTGTTTAGATACAAAGGGTTTAATGTAACTAGTTATAAATACCCTAATAGTATATTTGAGATGTTTATTAGTTGGGATATATAGGAGTGTATAATGAATATGAATCAAGAAGAGATACTAGAGAAACTAGGAAATGAAATAATTTTAAATGCAATACATAGATGTAGAGAACCTGAAATATTTAGTCATAGATATAATGAATTTATTACAAATTTAAAATTTCAAACACTATTAGAATTTGGTATTATTGATGAAGAAACCATGAAAAAATATGATAAGTTATCTAAGGGTATATATGACAATGAAATTTATCAAGACTATTTAGATGCAATTGCAACAGAATTTATTCCATTAGATAGGTATTTTAACCAAAATAAATAATATATAGGAAATTGACATGAAAATATTACTATACACAGATAACCATTTTTGTGCTACAAGTTCAATAATGAGAGATAAGGGAGAAAAATATTCTCTACGATTAGAGAATCAAATAAAATCAATCAACTGGTTAGAGCAGTTAAGCATTGAGCATAAATGCACTTTAGAAATACATTGTGGTGATTTTTTTGAAAAAGAAACATTGTCATCAGAAGAGATTTCCGCACTCAAAGATATTAACTGGAACTATAACAAGAAAGAGTTTATTGTAGGCAACCATGAAATTGGTAGTGGCAATTTAGAATTTAATTCAGTTTATGCATTAAATCAAATTGGAGATGTCATTATAAAACCAACTTTGATTATAGATAAATATTGTAACATTATAATGATACCTTATATCATAGAGAGTAATAGAAAGTCCTTAAAAGAATACATTGATGAGGCCTTTGAAAATACTAATGAGACTTATAATAAAGACTTACCAATTATAGTTTTCACACACAACCTAATTGATGGATTAAACTATGGTGGGTTTAAAAGTAATGAAGGGTTTAATCTAATAGAAATTCAAGATAATTGTAGAATGTTCTTTGATGGGCATTTACATAATAAATACTGTTTAAATTACTCAAACTGCTTGATACAAATTTTAGGGGATTTTTCAGGGCTTAACTTTAGTGGAGATGCTACCAAGTATTCACATTGTGCATATATATTAGACACAGAAACATTAGCATTTGAAACATTTGAAAACCCATATGCATTTAATTTTTACAAGTTAGAATACCCATTTAATGAAGAACTAAAAGATAATGCAATAGTATCAATAAAAGTCAAACAATCACAAGTAGAGCAAGCAAAAGCAGAATTAAATAACAATAAAAAGATTATTAAATTTAGAATTACTATTATACCAGAAAAAACTATAAATAGTAATAATAAAGAAGAAATAATATCAAAAGACCATATACAACAATTCAAAGTATCCTTTAAAGAAAAAGAGGGAACAAATGAAATTATAGAAGAAGAATTAGGGAGATTATAAATATGTATGATAAAAATATGGAGAAAATACTAAAGATTATACAACTTTTCAAAACTAGAGGTGTTTTACTTAAAGAAGATAATGGAAAGATTAAACCACTATCTGAATTTACAAAAGAAGATGTATATAAATTATGTTATGAGATACAAGAAATATTAGACATAAGACTAATAGTAGCTACATTAAATTTTGCTAAAGAACTAGAAGTAGCAGATAATGATACTCCACTAGATATTAAATGTGTACCTATTCGAGAAATAAAAAATTACAACATTGAAGATGGGGAAGCACTATCTGAAAAAGAAATCAGAAAATGTTCAAAAGTGAAAATTACAAAAAAAGAATTAAACAAAGATTTAAAAACTAAACAAAAATTATAAACTCAACAAGGAAAAGACAAAAAATGTTTATAAAATTCAATCATATAGAAATTAAAAACTTTATGTCAATTGGAAATGGAAGTTATAACATAGACAATCAAGGATATGTTCTTATCAATGGAATAAACAACAACATAGATGACTATGCTAAGAGTAATGGCAGTGGTAAGAGTAGTTGTGCTGAAGCAATAGTTTGGGCACTGACTAATGAAACAATTAGGGGCACAAAGGATATTGTAAACAGAAATTCAAGTGGTGGTTGTAAAGTTATACTAGATTTTACTATTGATGATATTTCATATAAAATACTACGAACAAAAGATGATGAAGAACTAGGTACAAACTTAAAACTGTTTGTAAATGACAAAGATGTTAGTGGCAAGGGGATTAGAGACACACAGAAAATACTAGAAGAATACCTACCAGATTTAACATTGTCATTAATCGGTAGTGTTATAGTTTTAGGTCAAGGATTACCACAAAGATTTACAAACAATACTCCAAGTGGTAGAAAAGAAGTATTAGAAAAACTGTCAAAATCTGATTATATGATTGAAGATATTAAAGATAAATTAAGTAAAAGAAAGACAGAGTTATCAGAAGAACTTAGAAAGACTGAAGATTTAATTTTGAGTGAAGACACAAAAAGAGATTTATTTGGAAAGCAATTGATAGAGTTAAAAGAAGATAAAGCATTATTAAATTGTGATGTAGATTATGAGTCTGAAATTAAAAAATATGAAAAGATTTTAAATGAACTAGAAGACAACCAAGTTGATGCTTATCATTATTCACAGCAATTAAATGAGCAATTAAATAATAAGCTGAAAGAGTATCAAGACTGGACTTTAAAGGTCAATAAAAATTATTTATATGAGTGTACTGTTATAGACGATGAATATCATATAAATGATTTAAACTCTGAACTAGTTGATTTAGATATTAAAATAAAAAATAAACAAGAAGAAATAACCAAACTAGAAAACATAAAAGACATTTGTCCGACTTGTGGTCAGAAATTACCTAATGTTCATAAAGTTGATTTAACACCTTATGAGGAAGAGTTAGAACATTTAAGAAAAAGATTTAAAGAGTCTAATGCAACTTTTATATTAGTATCTGATAAAGTAAAACATAAAAAAGAAGAAATATTAAATACTTTAAATTTAACCACTGAATCCATAAAGAAAGAAGGTCAAGAGTTAAGACAATTATACAATGACATATCAAAACAAAATGAAGATTATATAAAAGAAATAAACAACATAAAATTAACTATAGATAAGTTAAAGTTGAATAAAGAAAATTATGAAAAACAATCCAAAACAATTGATAAAGACATAGAAGACACTGAATCTAATCTTAAAGAGTTAGAACAACATATGTTTAATTTGTTCAATGAAAGAGATAAAATTAACCAACACATTTCAGTAGTCACTAAGATGACAACTTTTGCTACTAGAGATTTTAGAGGTTACTTATTATCAGAGGTTATTAAATACATAAATACAAAAGCAAAAGAATATTGTATGGATATTTTTGAAACAGATAAAATTGAGTTTGTGCTAGATGGGAATAATATAAGTATAACATACTGTGAAAAAGATTATGAAAATCTAAGTGGTGGAGAAAAACAAAGAATAGACTTAATTATACAATTTGCAATTAGAGATATGTTATGTCAATTTATGAATTTCTCTTCAAACTTAATTATGCTTGATGAAGTCTTTGATGGACTAGACTCAATAGCTTGTCAAAATGTTATAAACATGCTAGCAAAGAAACTAAATGATATTGAAAGTGTATTTATAATAACACATCATGCTGACACCTTAGAAATTCCATATGATAAACAATTATTTGTAATAAAAGACAATAAAGGAATTAGTAGGATTGAGTAATGAATAGAATTAGCATCGTTGATATGTGCAAATATATAGAAGCAAATATTTACAAAGAAAAATATAATGAAGATTTAATATTTGAATATCTTAAAACAATTATAAAGTCATTAGCATTACATAAAGGTTTTTTTAAAAATATTCAAGACTATGAACCATATAGTATAATGACAGCAACAAGGGTATTTTTAAGACTTACAAATAAAAAGCAATTTTTACCAGAAGATGACCCAAACAAGTTGGCAAAAGTAAAATCTGTTTTAAATATGATAAAGTCATTATTATACCCTTGCAAAGTAGATTTTCAACAACAAACCTATAATGAAAATGCAAAGTCAATAAATAAGCAAACAGAAGATAATACAAGCATTGAAAATTATATTATTGAAGAAATTCAAAGTGTAAATAGACCAATACTAGAAGCTGAACTTAATAGTTATCTTAAATGTATACATAGATTACTTTGGAAAGTAATTGAAGATACACCTTATAGTTCATTAGAGCATGAAAAATATGAACTATATACAAGTTTATTATTAACATTTGTTAGGAGTGTTACACTTAGTAATATAAATAAAGATAGAATAATAAACAACAAACCAAAGGGTATTAGACAATTCTACATTGAAATAATGGATAATATATATCAAGAAGAACTAGACTCTGCACCAATAACTTGGCATATAGATGAAAATTTAACTGACTATATAAAAATATTACTAATTAGAGCAAGAGAACTTATTGTAGGAGAGATACAAGAACTTATGCATTACAATATTTATAGTGAAGATTTTGTACTAAGGGCATTATCAGAATCAATACAGGAGGATGAAGATGATTAAAAGTGAATTGAATAAACTTAAAGAAACTGATATTTATTCTATGGCATTATTCATACTATATAATCTTACAAATATTCCAGAATATAGTACACTTGGTGAATTACCATATTTACTAGATAAAGATACATTATTAAATTTTTGTAAATACTATGGGGGACTTACTATTAAAGTTCCAACTATTCAAGAGTTAGATACTATAATGCATACATTGTTAATATATGAAGATGTAAATATTAGTGGAAATAGTTTAGAGAATAGTTTAGAGAAATATGGTCAAACTGTTTCAAATAAAAAACTTTTAGCAGTTTATAAAAAGATGTGTGAGGTGCTAGATAAATATGAATTCAAACCTAGAACAACACTTGAATAAAATCAAAGAGGACTTAACACAAATAAATGCACATACTAGAGAAGAGATATATGAGAATGCAATCAAGAAAAGACTTTCAGATATTTTAGTCTACTATGATAAAAAACTAAATGAAGCTGTTTCTCATTTATCAGAGAATTTACCTACTAGTATAATAAGGAGATTATAAGTATGGAAGTTGATTTAATAAAAGATATAAGCAATTATACAACTATATCAACAAAGAGCTTTAATAAAATAAATAATATCACAAAAGATTGTATTTCGCATATAATATACTCTGGTGCTTTAGATGATATTAAAGATTATATACTTGATATTGGTATTGGTAAACTTGTAATAAATATAACATCAAGAGAAATAAAATATGGGTTTATTCCAGACAAAGAACTTGAGACATCTATTATAGATGCATTAGATGGTAAAGATAAACTTGTAGAGAAATTAGAGAAAACACTAGCAGAGAGACTATTAACTATATATAAGGATATATAATGGAAGAAAATAAAATATCACAAAATGATTTAATTAGTTTATCCTCATTAGATGAAAAAATGACATCTATAACTGAGAATATAATCAAAGAAGATAACCCAGAATCATTAAAAGAACTAATAAATCTATTCAACCTACAAGAAATAAAGAAAAATACCATAAGAGCAAACAAATTCAATAAATTACTAGATGGAATATCAGATGAATTATTATTAAGATTTGATAGATACCATAATCAATTTAGTAATGATGATATGTTTAAGTTTATACAAGTTGTACAACAAGCATTAGATAAGACTAAGAAAGTAGAAAGTGCATTAGACACTATTCCTAAAATAACAGTTAACCAACAAATAAACATCCAAAACAATGAGACAGAACTCTCAAGAGAAGAGAGAGAGAATATATTGGCTGCACTAAAAAGTATACAAAATATGAATAATAATCAAGAAATTATTCAAGAAGAACAAGTAGAGGAGATAATTGATGAACCAAGAGATAACACCGATTAGACTAGAATTATCACAAGAGAGCAATACCATACAAATATACGTACTTAGTGATGTACATATTGGTGATAGTTGTGCAGACTTAGACTTATTAAAAGAAGTTGTAAATAAAATAAAAGATTCTCCGGATATGTATGTTATATTATTAGGAGATATATTAAACACAGCAATTGTAAATTCAAAATCTGACATTTATAGTGAAACTGTCAACCTTGCCACTGCACAAAAAATGGCATTAGAATATTTAACACCAATCAAAGATAAAATATTAGCAATGACACCAGGCAACCATGAAAATAGAGTATGGAGAAATGTTGGACTTGATGTGTCATTATGGTTAGCAGAAAAACTAGGTGTACAAGATAGATATAGGAATAATTTTATAGCATTAGATATTTCTTTTGGGAAAGACAATAACGGAAATCCTTATCATTTACATTTAGTAGGTCAACATGGTGGTTATGGTGGTGGAAGAAAATTAAGTGCAGCTTTAAGTGCTTTAGAAGATGTAGATGGAATTGTTTGCAATGCTGATATTTATGTTAGAGCACATACACATAGTCCAGTTAGTGGTAAACGAGATGTATGGCAATTCAATGAAAAGGGTAACCTAGAAAAAAGACATAAACACTATTTTAGTGCCCCTGCATTTTTAAAGACTGGTGGTTATGGGCTTGATAAAGGTTATAGACCACAAAATACTGAGCCAAAATATCTTAATATAAGAGCATATAGTGAAAGAAAAGATAGTAGACTAAACAAGTATTTTAAAATAGATGAAATAATGTTATAATACATATTTAATGTGCTAAATTATAAATACCCACTATTGGGTATTATATAGGGGTAAAGGTATATTTTATGCAGTTCAATTCTGCAACCCCCAAATAATAACTCACAAGAAATATATTTAATTAAGTCGATGGGTAAGTCCTGAAAAATGGTAAGTCCCAAAGTAAGAGGAGAATAAAAACAATGAGATATTTTAGTGATTTAACAAAAAAGTATTATGATACAGAGAAAGATTGTATCAAAGCAGAAGAAGAATATAATAAGGAACAAGAAAGAGTAACTAATGCTCTTAAGAAAGCTACTTTAGAGAAAGAAAAGAAGGATAAAGAAATCCAATTAAAGAAGAAAGAATTAGCTAAAGCAATTGAGGATGCCGAACAAGAAGTTACTGAGGCTAATAATGTATATGATGCAGCCAAAGAAAAAGCTAGAGAAATATATGCTGAAGCTAAGAAGAAAGCAGATGAGTTACTTGATGTAGCAAGTGCTAAAGTAAAAGATGCTGAAGAAAAGAAATATAAAGCAGTAGCAGAATTTAATAGAAACTTTGGTCCATATACAACAACTATAACTGGTGCTAAGGCAGCTGAATTATATAATAACACAATTAAGAGTTTAAATAATTTTTGGAGAAACTTTTATAGGTTTTAAATAATATAGAGTTATCTTGTGAGTTATTATTTATTTTTTTTAAATTTTTTAATATTTTTATACTATATAGGGTATAATATAATAGGAATAGAAAATATTCCTTTATTGGGAGATAGCTCAATTGGGTAGAGCACGTATTTAATAAATCTTGAAAAAGATTTACACAGCAACTTTTTAAAAGAGTCCGGCCAAGACCGAGGTTGTAGGTTCGAGTCCTACTCTCCCACCCATATGTGGGGTTAGCTCAGATGGTAGAGCAATTAAATTTATCTTGGAAAAGATAATCACTGCAACAATTATAGCAAGTGTCATAGGTTCAATTCCTATACCCCACAATTTATGAGGTAGTAGTTTAAAGGTAGAATATTTAACAAGTATCTTGAAAAAGATACACACAGCAATACTTATTAGTTATTGGAACTGCAAATTCTAAGGTGTGGGTTCGATTCCCACCTACCTCACCATTTATAATAAGACAAGTAAGGAGATATAGAGTTATGTTTATGGAATGTTTAGAGAATGAATTAAATGTGTCAACAACAGAGAATGGAGCACAAGGATACAAAACAACCAAGTCAGCATTAGTGGATTTCAATTTCAAGATACCATCTTATAGAAATAAAAGTAATAAAACTAATCTAATACTAGACTTTAAACAAGCATATAATGAAAATCCAGAATTAGGTATTAAATACTTATTCTATTTAAGAGATGTTAGAGGTGGACTAGGTGAGAGAGATTCATTTAGAACATTACTTAAAGAGATGTCAAGTATATTTGATGAAAGAGTGTTTGATTGGATATTAGAGTATGGTCGTGCTGATGATTTGTTTTCTTTTTTTGATACATTATTAGAAAATAAAATGTTGGCATTTGTTGAACAAACTTTATATCATGATACGATAAATCAATTAGAGAGTGAAACTGCAACATTATTAGCAAAATGGATGCCATCAATAAATTCTTCAAGTAAGAAAACAAGAGAATTAGCTAAAAGATTTATTAAGGCATTTAATATTACTCAAAAAGAATATAGAAAAACTTTAGCAAAATTAAGAACACATCTTGATATAGTAGAAAAGAAATTATGCGAGAAAGACTATTCAGAAATAGAATATGATAAAGTTCCATCAATGGCTAATTTAAAATATAATAAGGCCTTTTTAAGAAATGACACAGAAAGAAGAAAAGCATATTTAGAATCTTTACAAAAAGGTGAAACTAAAATAAATTCTTCAGTTGCTTTCCCACATGATATTGTTCATAAATATTCAAATAATAGTTATTGGGGAGATTCAGTAAAATCACTAGATATAACATTAGAAGAAATGTGGAAAGCATTACCTAACTATGTTAAAGATAATAATAATATTCTAGTAGTTAGAGATGGTAGTGGCTCAATGACAAGTAGAATACCAAATTCTACAACATCAGCATTAGATGTAGCAACAGCATTAGCAATATACTTTTCAGAAAGACAGAGTGGAGAATTTAAAGATAAGTTTATAACATTTTCAAATTGCCCAAAATTTGTTGATTTATCTAAATTAAATACTCTACATGATAAATTACAAAAATGTTATAAAGAAGATGATTGTAGCAATACAAATATTGAAAAAACATTTGATTTAATATTACAAGTAGTCATAAACAATAGATTAAAGCAAGAAGAGATTCCAAATGTACTTATTATTAGTGATGTGGAGTTTGATGCTGCTACTTATAATTATAACAATGATAAATTATTTAAAACAATAGAAAACAAGTTTAGACAATTTGGTTATGAAATGCCAAAATTAATATTCTGGAATGTAAATTCAAGAACTAATACAATACCATTAACAGAGAATAAAAATGGAGTAATATTAGTATCAGGATATAGTGTACCAATAGTAAATATGGTATTAAGCAATAAATTGAACCCATATGAAGCACTAGTAGAAATACTAATGGGAGAAAGATATAAACAAATAAATTTAAGGAAGATTAATTAAAATGTTGAAAAGATTAGAAAATTTTGATAAAGTAATACAAAACACCAAGATATTGGCTACAATACCTACAATAGATTTTAAAGAAGAAACTATAATTTTAATTGCAGCTGATTTAATGCCTAAATTAGCAATTAACCATAATTTTGTAAAAAATAATGAAACTCCAAATCTTGTAGGTTCTTGGCACATAGGTAAATTATTTGGAATAGATGTAATTGTATGCTCAGAGTTAAATGATGGTGAATGTATACTTACAACTGGTTCATTTGAAGATGGGGTATATACTGGAAAAGGTGTTAAAATTAAGAGAGTTTAACAATAATATAAAGAGTTTGAACAACTCTTTATTATGGGGATGCAAAGGCATTGCCAAGAATAAATAATTATATTATCCACAAGCAGGTCTTATCAACCTTAAAAAAGATAACTTAAATATAAATGTAGCAGTCTAAAATATAAAATATAAATAATAATAATAAATTAACTGTAATTTCAAATTATAAATAAATTCATTGCGAATACAATATTCTATTAGTAATAAAATCTATCATAGTATAGTAAAACTTGTAATTAAAGATATATAATTATTATTCTTGTACATGAGTTCGATTCTCATCATCTCCACCAATTAGACAAAGAAAAGTCTTTAAAACTCTGCCTTACTACTTAGGTATTGTAGAATAATAAAGTAGTTAAGCTAGATATTCGTATGAGAATATCCCCAATAAACTATACTAGGGTTGTACTAGTCTTGGGTATAAGATAAAAGCAGATACGCGCGAGTAATAGGGTAATTACTATTAGTAAAATAGTTTATTGACTGCTAGGAATAGACTAGCAATATCGCAAGATGGAGCAGTTCGGTAGCTCGTTGGGTTCATACCCCAAAGGTCGTGGGTTCAAATCCCACTCTTGCAACCACTAATCTAATAGATTTTGTAAGTTGTATTTATTAGATTAACATTGAACCTTTTTGTTCTATCATGGTTTACTCCTTATGCCTACCTTTACAACTTACATTATGCAGATGTGGTGAAATTGGTAGACACACTAGGCTTAGACCCTAGCGAGTAATCATGTAGGTTCAAATCCTACCATCTGCACCACAGCCCTCTATACTACCTAGGAAGAGTATAGATTAAAAATGCCGATGGGAAGTCGGTACCACAGAAGGAAAACTGTCCAAACCAATTTATGCATCTATAGTTTAAATGGTAAAATAATAGCCTTCCAAGCTAAGGTTGTCAGTTCAATTCTGACTAGATGCTCCATTTTTAATACTGACTAGTGAAATTGGTATCACATTACACTTTGACTGTAATATTATTGGTTCAAGTCCAGTGTCAGTAGCCATTGGGTGCTTAATTTAATGGTAGAATTGTGGTCTCCAAAACCACTAGTGAGAGTTCGATTCTTTCAGCACCTGCCAATAAAGACTTGGAGAATGTATTATGTATTTTGATAATTTTGAAACATTTATAAAAAATGCGACTAACACTGGTAAGATATTTAGAGTTCGTGCTTTAAGAAAGATGTGGACACCAAAAGAACAAGAAAATAAGTATATAGACCAAGATGAGTATGAACCCTTATATGATTACTGTAAAATTACTGAAGTAATAAAACTTGGAGAGAACCCATCAGAATATTTGTTAGGATTTAAAGAAATTTATATAAATGAAGAGATTATAGACCATGAATATAAGACAACAATAATGGAAAGTGACACAATAAATTACTATAATCTTAAAGATATATTATTAATAGAAGTTACTATTCTTTGGAAAAATGAGCTTAAAGAAAGTAATATATTAGAAGAGACACAAGGGGTTTAACTAGTTTATTTCTTATATAAACAATAATGAAATAATAATAATAAACAGAATACAATGGAGTTGATAATATGGGGTTAGATACATATTTAATGAAAAATAAAGATACATTCAAAGAAGATAATCATGTAGAGAATGTTGATTATGTACATTTCAGAAAATACTTTGGGTTTAATCATTGGTTGCAGGGTATCCACATAGGAGATGACATAAATAAGGGTTATGTAGATAAAGATAAATTAATTCTAGTAAAAGATGAGATGTCAGGATATGTAGATAAAATGTTAGAATATATGAGGTCCAATATAACAACTATAGAAAATATAAATGATATGCAGAATTACATATTTAATATAGAATATGATGACCCAGACTATCAACACTTAATGAAACTCATAAAACCATTTAATAAATGTAATTTAGATTATGATGAGATTATAGATAGTATATGGACTCCAGTAACTTCATTTTTATGGATATATATAAAATTATGTACAGCAATTAATAATAACTTATTTTACTGGGATTGTAGTTTTTAAATTCTTGGGAAAGATGATTCTAATCAATTCTTAAAGAAGAAAATTGATGTTCCATATGCAGAGATAAGAGTGCATACGAGTTTAGACCTTTTGACGAAAAAGAAAAGGAGTGCACAAGTAGATATTTTAATTAGTGTTTCACTACTTTAACAAAGAAACAATATATGCAGGTATGGTGAAATAGGTAGACACAAGGGACTTAAAATCCCTCGGAGAAATCCATATCAGTTCAAGTCTGGTTACCTGCACCATAATAAAGGTTTTGTTGCAAAAGCTTGTACCTTTAAACAATTGTTTTCTACCATCAAGATATGCATTGTACTGGAAAACATTAGGCTTTAGAAATGATTTGATAGCTCAGTGGTTGGAGAGCCTTTCATATTGTGGAAGAGACATAGGTTCGAATCCTATTCAAATCTCTATCAATATAAGTGCACAGAAAAGAAATTGATTGACAAATAGGAAAGACTATTAATTATTATAAAGAAACCTTTTTAAGACATAGCTAATCTTAAAAGAAGCAAGATAAGAAATGGTACTTGACTTTATAATAGTGTGACTAGGTGTAGTGCAAGTGGTAGCATACACGGCCTGGAACCGTGTGGTTGTAAGTTCAAGTCTTACCACCTAGACCAGTGGGTTCCTAACAACCCAATAACCAAAAGTTAGGTGGACATTACAAGTGCCAGGGATGTTTCCCAATTAAAAGACTTGTACGAGTGCTAAATGTAATGCAATGTTAAGTAGCAGGTAATATCTACTAACCCAGAATAGTGTAGGTCGTTGTTTATATATCACAATGTTAGAGAGTTGGTTACCTCAAGATATATTTATGGATTCTTAGCTCAGTCGGTCAGAGCAACTGGCTCATAACCAGTGGGTCCAAGGTTCAAGTCCTTGAGAGTCCACCAATATTATATAGTAATAAATGGAGATATAATGTATAAATATTTCATAACATCAGATATACACTCATTTTTTACAATATTTCATAATACATTAATAGAGAAAGGATTTGAAGAAAATAACCCTAATCATATTCTTATTATATGTGGAGATGTATTTGACCGAATGGATGAGGCATTTGAGTTATATATGTTTCTAAAAAGAATGAATAAGCAGAAAAGATTAATATATATTAGAGGCAATCATGAAGATTTATTATTTGATTGTGTTAAACAATTAAAAGAATATGATGGTATAGCAGAACCACATCATTATTCAAATGGTACTGTAGATACAATATTGCAATTTAAGAAAGCAAATATAGATATTAATGAAGTACTAGACTTTATAAAAAACAATTCAGTAAACTATTATGAATTAGGTAAGTATATATTTGTTCATGGCTGGGTACCTTATGTGTTAGAAGATGGATATGACTCAGAACAAGTACAAGGTGAATTTAGTTGTGTAATGACACCTAAAATCCTATTAGATGCTGATGATGAAATGTGGAAACAAGCAAGATGGTATAATGGTATGGCTGAGTGGGATAAAGGCATTAGAATACCAGATAAAACCATAGTTTGTGGTCACTGGCATTGTAGTTGGGGATGGTCACATCTTAGACATAAGTATAAAGAATTTCCTCAACTAAATAATAAAGAATTTAAAGAATCATTTCAACCTTTTATAGAAGATGGTATAATAGCATTAGATGCTTGTACTGCTTATTCAAAATTATGTAATATAATTGTAATTGATGAGAAGAATATATAATGGGAGATTATAGATTAGTGAGTAGAAAATTTGAAATAGTTAGAGAAGATTGTAGACATTATAATGAAGCAGATATTACTCTTCCTAGAAGAGCAGATATAGGTTCAGCTGGGTATGATTTTTATAGTCCTTGTGATTTTGAAATACAACCAGGAGAAATGAAAGTTGTACAAACTGATATTAAAGCAACAATGGAGAAAGATGAGGTCTTACTACTATGGATAAGAAGCTCTATGGGTATAAAACACAATATATTATTAGCAAACCAAACAGGTGTAATAGATTCTAGTTATTACAACAACCCTAGTAATGATGGCAATATAGGAATAGCATTACTTAATAATGGCAATGAGACATATAAAGTAATAAAGGGAGATAAGTTAATGCAAGGTGTATTTGTTAAGTATCTCATAACTGACAACGATGAACCAATCAGTACTGAAAGACTAGGTGGAATTGGAAGCACAGGCAAATAAATATTATGGAGAAACTTATGAGTAGTTTTAAAGTTGAAAATTTTTTTAAATATTTTTAAAATCTGCTTGACATATTTTTATTTTTATGATACCATTAGAATATCAATAAGGAAAGGAGATATTAAAGATGAGAAAAAATTATTGGTTGGCACGTATAGGTGCTTGCACATGGCCTGCAGTTACTGAAAGGATAGATAATAATATGAAAGTTATCCGCAGAGCAACTGATGAAGAGGTTGCTGAATATCTTAAAAAGGGTGTTAAAATATTAGAGTGGAAACAACAGAACCCACACTATGACCCTACTAGAGCCAACAATGGTGGGGGTTATAGTCAACCCCTTATACAATTTGAGTATAAGGGAAAAGTCTTCATCATTGATGACCATGATTGTGGTGATTTTGGTAGTGATTTCACAATATTTCATGGAGATAAAGTCATTGGGGGTTATTCTGATATGAATGCCTTTGAAAAGGGTATTTATTGTGAGATGTCTAATGAGTTTAGATGTCTTATAAATGAACTATCCTCTAATGAGTACATTGGTTGGTGGTTTAGAAAGATTGCCAATAATCTATAAAGGAGAGTTTTATGCAAAAAACAATAACTGAGGAAATTATAGGAGAAGTTTTATCTGCTAGATTTCCTAAAACAGATAGATTTCAACTATGTTCATTTATTGCACCAGATGGTCAATTCCTATGTTTAGATAGAGAACATTATGAGGCTTTTAAATGGTTAGTTACTGAACAATTAGTACAATGCATACCAGATGCAGAAGAGCTTTTAAATGAATTAGGTTATATAAGATATAGTTATATTGGGTATGTTACATTATCAGATAAGCAACCTACAAAAACACAATATAAATCATTAGAGTATGCCCTATTTGAAATGCAGAAATATAGAAGAATAGTAAGTTTACAAATTGCAAATAGGCCTAAATTTTACTTAGACGTTGACCTAGAAGATAATATCAAAAATGTTATAAAAGCAATAAAACGATACTATAAAGAAGGAGAATTAAAAGTATGCTAGAAAAGTTATTCAAGACAAACATTCAAAGATATGTAGAGAAAAAGAATAAATTAGAGAATGAAATTGAGGTATTAAAAACCCAGCAAAAGGTTAAATCTGAAACAGTTCTCGCAGATTTTGAAAGCAAAAAAACTCAATTTCAAAACAATGTAGACGCACAAATTGTAACACTTCAAAATCAAATCGAAAACTTGAAAGTGTCTAAGACAACACAAGTTACTGCATTTGAAAAAGAAAGAATAGTTGAGCTAAAGAAAGTAGATAATGAATTTGATGCAAAGATACTTGCCAAACAAAATGAGGTTAAGAAAATTACAAACCTTATAGATAAAGAGCAAAAGGATATGAGAGACCTAGTGAACCCACTAAAATCTAATGCACCAAAAGACAATAGAAAAATATTAAATGAAAATAAAAAATAAAAAACTAATTATGCCAACTAATTTATTCTAGTTGGTATTTTTTGTAAATATTTTAGTGGTTATTATGGTATAATATAATAGGAGAATAAGTTTGATTGAGTAGTTATTAAGCAAACTAACAAGTTTCTAATACAATATTAAATCAGATAGCATAGATTAAATAACCCACTTTACAAATAGAAATAAATGTGTTATAATAAATAATAAATACAACATATTTATTTAAAGATTTAATATATATTAGGAGTTACAAAAATGTTAATTATAATTTTAATATTTAGT
>JAEIGA010000053.1_pt1 | contig 143112 bp, 130 predicted proteins | sample 9270691 | NCBI WGS metagenome assembly JAEIGA01 (sample SAMN17057246, study PRJNA624740) | gut metagenome | biome: biome; isolation source: fecal sample | host: Bos grunniens | place: China: Xizang | collected 2019 | reverse complement strand
CTGATACTTGCATAATGGATTGTCTGAAGTACTTAGGAAAGGTATCGAAAATGCTCATATTAGTTAATGATTCGATAAAAATAACCTGTATTGTGTGGTATATAGATAAATCATTTATATTACCTTCTTTATAGCAGCTTCCAATAGTTTAGGGTTTTTAAGCCAATCATTTACAGTGAATTTATTACCGTATTTCATTAAATAAGTGTTATCATACACGATATTGAATGGCACGATTTCTATCGTTTTCGTTCCGTCCGTACCATAGAAACTATAATAATCGGTAGTATGAAGGGTATCGCATATGAATAATAATATGTATAGCTTAAGGTTTAACTTAAAGATTTTAACGTAATCTTTACCTTTATATATACATTTCCTATCAGTAAACTCTATATCGTTTATATTTATATCCGATAACCCTAGATGTTCCATGATGAGAGCGGGTATAAATTCACGTAAATGTATACCGTTTAGCGCTATCGCCATGCAATCGTGATAGCCTGATTTTTTAGCGATTGCCATAAATATTTTTGCATAAATCGAGCCAAATCCTTTACCGATAAACACTAATTTTGCACCATTAGAGATTTCTCTATCAAATGTCACAGCATAGCGTTGTTTAAAATCATCCCACGCTTCATCGATATTTAAAGTATCTACCCATTGCCCATTACAGGGGCGATCATATACTGCATACGCTTCGTTCTTGTATTTTGTCTGATTAAGGATAGCTTTAAACTTCGAACCTTCTTTTAACCCGTCTGGATATACATCTGAAAGATATATAAATATGTAATGAGCATTACGGTTATTATGTATATATGACAATTTAGCGTCATGTTTAATATATTTTACACGCGATTTCTTTTTAGCACCACCAACCATGATTTCTCCTTTACCGCTATCATTGGAGAAGAACTTGTTTATGGAATCACGCTTAACGACTATCATTAACGCCGCGATTAATAGGATAAATATAACAACTCCCGCTATACAGTAACAATCCATTGTTTTTAACAAAAATATAGCATGATGAGCGATTGACGTAAATACATTTATAGTTCTGTGGTTTTATATATTACTTTTTAGTACGGCAACTGTACCATTCATCCGTAGATATCTTCTCTGCGACTGTATCCCATAGTTCATATACATAGGGTACTAAATATTGATTATATCTTTTGAGATTTCCTTTTACGTCCAATATCCATGGAAGATCGCATAGAGTTTGTCCGCGATCGGTATACGTAAACCAATCGCGTAGATCGTCTTCAGGATGCTTCGGACCGTACCACCAATCATCGGTATACGCGGCGTATTCACGGATAAGTAGAACAGATAGTATAAACGTTTTAGCATTATGCGAATACCCAGAGGAGTTGGCTATAGAATTTTTTAGCTGTTTGTAGTTATTTATATAGGTATCATTGGCTATCTTTTCCTTATAATCCGATATAGACCAATATGATTCATATCTACTGGTATATGGATCGTATAACGCAAGTAAGTCATGTAACATTAGATGTCTATCTATAATAGCGTCGGTGATGTCCATGATATCCTTTATATCCTTTTCGGTTAACAAACCGTTCATTTTTGCGGCGCTTAGATTTCGCCCGTAGAATAGTATATCATGAACATAGGGGTCTATGTTCGTTGCTATGAATCCCTTTAAGTCAGCGATAGGCCGGTTAGCTCCTCCGTGCGCTCTAGCAGATTCATTCATAGTGACTGTTACGTTCGATTCGTTGATGGTAACATAAAAATCACTTCTACCGGCGTTTCGTAGTTGCCTAGTAAACAGCTCGTCCATCGGTATTATCGAATTATCGCTTCTATATGCGGCTCGTAAGAGAGTAGACAGTTCGTCTTTGGTGAACGAGCATATATCTACTGATGTAAGTCGATCGCCCCTTATTCTCAGACGCGCTAATACAAGCGATCTACGCATGCTACCGTGGATTCGGTTGAAGTTTGGTACGATGTACTCTATTATTGCTCGTATCGCTTTATCACCCATACCAGTGCCGTCCAATCTGAACGGACCGTCGTTCTCAGATGCATGCAGCCCCTTTCTATATGTTATGCGTAGTAACATCATATCGTTTCGATCACTCAGTATATGACTATAGTATTCCTGTTGTTTCGCCGCATATCGCAGATCTGTTGATGGATCGTGAAAGTCGTTACCTTCGTCGAATTCAACTAACAGTCGCCTATTCAACCCTGGTTCTATCACCATATCGGGTTCAAACGTAGCCGGTTGTCCCATCGATTTGATTAGCTGTTGTTCATAGGATAGGCGCGATCCTAAAACGCTATTAAGAACGGTAATATCTCTTGAATACTCATGGCTGGGAACCAATACACGTCTACGTTCGCGTGCGCGTCCGCGAGAAGTCGGTATCGCGTTATAAGATATATATTTGAGATGTTTGTCCATTCCGGTTCCATCCTCCGGTTCCGTCGTTAACAAGCGATCGTGCCAGGTAATAACACCTCCACGTTGCTTTATGACAGTAGTTATAGTTGGTATATTAACAAATATCAATACAGCAGCTATCAATAAAACAAACATAATAATGCATATGATTGCACTACAGTCCATTGTTTTTAATAAAAATATAGCCGTTTAACGGATTAGCGCGTTAAAACCCTGCTTAAAGCTAACCCATAAGGCATTTTGGTGTTTAATAATTTGTAAGAATCTTGGCATATTTTTTCATTAGTTTTAATCACTTCGATGTTTGGTTTAAAGGCTTGTGCTTTGATGTCATATTCATGAAGAATCATTGGTGCAATTACTTCTGTAAGAGCATAACAATGACTAAACATATATGAACATTCTATAAGCCTCGGAAAGGGATTAAACGGGAAGCAAACTCTTTCTAGATTCGTACAATTAGAGAACATACAACGAGTATTCGTTATCTGTTTCAATAACGGTATATCGTCGAAGATTATACATCTAAGGTTCGTGCATTTATCAAACATATGATGAAATGACGTTATAGCTATACCTTTAATGTATAATACTGGGGCGTTATGTATAGTGACATGCAGTATCGGTCCGTCGAATCTTTTAGTATTGAGCTTCACTACTATAGAATCATCACTGTTTGTGAAGAAATATGACCATATACCTATATCGATCGAGCTACTTTCTTGATGTATGTTTAAATAGAAAAATATAATTAAATCGCTTAAAATTCATACTCCAAGCAACCTTCGTCTAATAATCGCTTAGCGTTAATATTAATATGCTCACGGGTCCGGACTAATGCTGTTCTGATGAACTCAAACGCCGTATCTCTAATGAAGTCCAGTACATCGCGCTCATAAACATATCGCTTAACGGCATCGTATTCGCAATCGTTTTCAAGCGGTTCAAGTGATTTGAATCTATTGACAATCGCTGTAGCTGTTTCTTCATTATCAGCGAACATCGAATAGACCGTATCGATCAATTTGATATGAATATCTTCAATGTTTTTATTTAAGTATTCCATGAAGATATTACGGATAGTATCATTAGAATCCTTTACTTTAATGATACCGTTAATATAATCTTTCATATAGTTGTCGCAGAAGAGTTGTGCTATATCATCTCTTGAGAACGCGCGCGCTATTGTTAGCTTAACGTGTTCCATGATTTCGCGGCTATGAAGGATGTCTTTAATGGTTTCATGGTTTACTGTAGCCAATTCGGAAGAAATAGTATGTATAATCGATTTATATACATAGTTATTGAACTTACCATTACCGTATGCTTCTGCAATATTCTCACGCTTAAGGCTTATATTTTTACCAATAGCGGAAAACGCTTTTGTATAATCCGTACGAATAAAGCATAAACGATCAGCTTCAGTGGTATCGAAACCAAGGAAATTTTCATCGAAATATTCACTGGATGTCTTACAGTTCGTCGATGAAAATACATCGATGGATGTACCGATAAACAACTTTATTAAGTCCGCTTTAATGATATCTGATATAGTTTCGTTCTTGATGGCGTATTGGACCATATATTTAGCGAGCGCCGCAATGGATGTACTAGCAAGCGTATCATCGTCGGAGAATTTAATTAAATCTCCAACCATATTGATAGCAGATGAAACGAATGCATTTTCCGTTGGCGTAAATGGTTGCGTTACCGGGCTAATCGCGTTCTTGATTATAGCAACATCATCGCTTAAACGGGTAACAACATCATGATCAGTCTTTATCGATTCGCTAATGGTTAAGCTATCAAACGATGGTCTATCAGTTGATAATAGATTAGTGATAACCCTAGTAACTGAACCACGAACGGTTTGCCCAGTAAAGCTAATCATGGAATCATTATGCATCGAGGATATAATAGCTTTCTTTATAGAATCCTTAATGAAATCCATGAACACGGGATGATCTATAAGATACTTCAGCGTAAGGGCTAACGCGTTCTTTATCATGGTTCTATCGTTCTGTAATTGCTTGTTGAGATATTCCTTAGCACCAGCATTAAGAACTCCGTCCATGGTAGCGTTTTCAGTATTAAGTGTTTTCATAAAACGCTCAACGATTTCATTGGCACCGAGGAGCTTAACAGATGCACTGTAGATGGTTTCCGCCATTAATTAACGTGGAATAAAAATATATACAGGTTTTCAGTTTCGGATGGGTTTTTGATGTATAATCTCTTTCTTCATGAAAGCTATTATTTATATCCCATTCGATTTAATAAGTTCGTCTAAACGGGTCTTTACTACCTTCCATTTGTAATCATCTTCTGATGTTACTGAATTGAGATAGTTAAGTACTCCGCGCGCGCAAATTCCAATACTATTCTCATCAATGATGATGTTAGAATGTTCATTGATAGGAACGGTATTTGCGGCTTGTTTTTCAAGCTGTCTGCATAATTCTTCATTCTTTCGTGTAGCTTCTGAAAGACTATACTCTAAGCCATTACACTTAGATTTGAGCTGTTCTAATTGTTCGGATAATGCTTTATATTCTGGGGAATCCATAGGGTTTATACGCATTGAATTATAGATCGCACCGTTTTCTGTGATTTGTGGGATCTGAGTATGCGGTTTTTGATAAAACATATCGTTACCGATCAACATATTCGCTTGTGGATTATATTCACCATATGTTGGAGAATACATAAGCGGCATGCTTTGTTCTTGTACCATATGGGGATTATTTAGGTTATTATGTAACATTTTTGTTCTAGTCGACGCATTTATTGGTACCGGTTGAGCTCCTTGACGAACCGTACGGATCTTATACTCGAACTTTGGTGTGATTTCTGATGGAGAAGCGTATAGTTTAATGGCGTTAAGCTTAGGGTGAAACACGGTTACCGTTACCGGTGTAACTTGCATGCTAGCCATAGCGCTATGACAGTTCTTAAACATCCAGGATACATCGACATTAGGGGATGCTTTAGAAATCATTTCGTTAAAGCCGTTTATATCCATAAGATAGACGCAATCGGAAAACATAAATGAAACGTCCATAAGCTTATTAGAAACTTTCATATTCTTAAGGAAATTAATATTCTTAATACCGGTATGGCTAAACATGTTTCGTAGTGTGGTGCATGCTTGTAGTTTACAATCCGGTACGGCTCCAGCGGTCTGAATAGACGCGCAGCCTTCAAATGTAGCTATACACTCCGTGCACGATGATGTATTAACGTTTCTTAAGAACATCGTACTGTTTAATTGACTGCAGTTCTTGAATGTACCACTGAGATCGGTAACTGGATACAACTTAAAGAAATCAGGTACAATTAGCGTCTTTAATAGTTTATGATTCATAAACGTATTACGCATTGAAATATGCTCTCCGGGTTTAATAAATTGTGTAATCTCAATAGGGATTTCAAGGGTTTCTGCGTCAAGAGATTCAGCGTGTTTAATCGACCACTTCTTCTTAATGCGCTTAATGCTAAAACCGTTAGGTAATTGAATAATATCATTCTGGACAGGAGTCACTGAAGAAACCTCCATGATGTTATATGGAAGAAAAAATATATGTACAAAATCCTTTCTACGGGACATGTATACATTATGTCTTAAAGAATCAACTTTACCGATAACCGTGTAAAAATATATTTAAATAGTGCGTTTAAGCGTCTTCTTCTTCGGAACCGTTTTCACGCTTTTCGCGACGATTATTTCTACGCTTTTGTTGAGAATCTGTAGGCTTACGTTGGTCGTTATTGCGACGATCGTTTCTGTTCTGATTACGCTTAGCGCCAACCGATTGCATAATGCTATCCTGCTTATGTTCCATTCTACGGATACGATAAAGAAGCTTATCAATACTGTCGCTGATAGAAGTAATATCCTCTGTGGTTGGCATATTGGATGCAACAGAAATATCACCATCATCTACTGGTGTCTCCATAGAATCCAACATGTCCTTAGTACGCTTTGTATGCTTAACGAGATAATCTGGACTAATATCACAAGCGATTGCCTCAATAGCTGATTCATGAACGTACTTTCCTAGAACGATTGCTGGAAGATTTACACCCTTCTTAGATCTACCGTTAGAAACGGAATACACGACGTTATTATCGTACTGAGTTTTCAGCATATTAAACACGATTTTAGAATGACCATTAGCGCCCCACTTATCGAGCTTAGAAATAACATCTGGTGAGAGTTCGAGGCAAGAACCGATCGATCTAATGTTATAACCGCAACGTTCTGTATCATAAACGAGCTTATTAAGGATGTTGTTATACTTACGGAATTCAAATCTACCGTTAGTACCTTCAATGGAGGATGACATTGTATGTTCTTGCATGTAGGTAAAAATATCGTACTGTCTAGAGTTTCATATTAAAAGTCCAACAGAAATGATGGTTTAAAAATATATACAATATTTTTGATTTCCTATTATCGATTAATCGCCTATCTCAAAGCATTCTGTAATCTTAGTCAGTTCAGTAACCTGCTGTTGGAATATATTATCGAAAGCTAAGTTCAACCAGACACCATTATAGGATGGATTTATACGACAGCATTCGACGATATTCGGGCAATATTTCCTTAAGACCTCGATTGAAAGAACAATGATTAAATGCCCGACTAAACGAATAAAATGTTGGGTCGTATTAGAGGTTCTGTTTCTAGCGACAGTCTTTATGATAAAGTCAGGCTGTACCGAAGAAATGCGTTGTAAAACCTGTTCGTTAGAGAGCATCTTTTCAGTAGCTTCGTGAAGGAAAGCGATACCAGCGATGGACTTTTCGTATTGCATTGAGTATATCTGCTGGAACGGTAGTGTCATAACCAACGTTAACCACTTCTTTAAAGATTGGAACTTAATTGGTTCCGGTACGGTATCTACGTCTAGCCTTACGGGAATGAAGAAGTAGTGCATCATATCGAATAAACAATTGATCGGATCGGTAGCTTGAGTAGCGTAAATCTTTAAGTGGGATTGCTTTTCGACTTGCTGTTTAAATATCGTAGCGATTGACATTAAATCATCGTTTGTAAGCTCATCCGTATGCGATGTTCCATTATGGTTCTTGATCATGAGCCCGTTAAAGATATCGCCAGCGTCAAGCTTATCGCAGCCATCAAATTGCTGTTCTTTAACGAGTTTCTGTGTAATGGCTAAGTTAGAGATAACCGCGCACAATAAACACTTAAGGGATTCTTCCATATAGATATAACGCGGATCTTTAGAGTATTCTAATCGGAGCTCATTGAAGTCAAAATCGTTCGGGGTTTTCTGTGTAGAGAACATGTTTGTGAACGGTAATAATCCAACGGTAAAAATAGATCTGAGCTTTTTAATTAATCATTTTTTGCACGTGACTTACGTGGTTTCTTAACCGGTTCTATTTCTTTAGCCGTTTTCTTTGAACCCCTCGGTGCACGTTTACGCTTAACTGTTGAATTTGAAGTTTCGTCTTTAGACTTTTCTTCATTATTTTCGTCATCCGATACTTCATCGATGGTCATTACAGTTTCCTCTATAACAGAACGCTTACCGCGTATCTTTTTCGTCTTTAACAGAGAAAGCGATTCATCGATGGATTTCTTAGGTAACAGTAAATAACGCAAAGCTGATTGCTGTGTTATATCGAATTCATATAGCTTCGGCTTACAGTTCAATATAAGATAATACATCAAAGCATAATGTACTCTAGCTGATTTATTAAGCATATTATACCGCAGATAGTTGTATAACGAGTATGCTAATTGAGTATATAATGATAGCATCATTTCTGCCATATATTTAAGCAAATCCTTTGAAAGTTCTACATTAACGGCTTCCGTTCCGAGTAATTCGTTCATAGAAGTTTTCGTTTCAGTGATAACCTGTTCGAAATATACCAAGAACTGCGATGTGTACTTATTTTTATGAACCGATATCTTTAACCGTTCAAATAATATATCTAAAGGATGTACTTGCATTGGTACGTCGCTGGTAAGCATATCCACGAGAATCTCGTCGTAAATCATTGACCATGCTTTAATGAACCAACCCTTATATGCAATCTTATTACCTATGTTACAGAGGAGATCATTGATATGCATAGGTTCTATAGGCATTATAGTGGTATTCTCAAGCAATAGCTTAATTTGCTTAACGTATAGTTGCTTATTGAGAGCTAATCCACTTATATTCTTACGTTCCTGATTCTTAACAACATGATTAATGATTCCGCTGAAAAATCCATCTTTAATAGGCTTAATTTCAGAATCGAAGTAAAATACAGTAGAATCATCGTCGTCAGTTGCGATGAACGGGCTAGTAAAGATCTTAACGTCAAATGCTTCCTGTTTAAAGATGTTGCGTATAATGTTAATATTCTCTAAGATTTCATCGTAATCTTCCGCTGATTCTAACGCTTCGATATATTGCGTAACGATATGCTTAAGTGATAACAATATAGATAGATTATAACTCAACTCATATCCGCAAATCGCTAGAAGATTGTTGCATATAGTATTAAACTCCATAGAGAAGCTATTAGTGGCAGTCTTCTTAGAATCAACCTGTAGAGAATTGTTCGTAATCGCTCCGTTGACGGTAGGGATTTCTATACGTTTTGGCATATTTTTGTTAAGCTTATCAAGGATATCCTTAACGATTAATCCGCAATCCGGTATATCTTGACTAAACTGACTATTCTCGAAACCGGCAGAGATGGTGTTGATGGTTCCATTCTGCTGAGCGCGGGAAAGAAAAGCTGCCAAATCCATTCGTTAAGTGTATAAAAAAAGACACCTTGAACTGGATTTCCTTAAGTCGATTTCTTCTTTTCTTTAACGTATTCAGCTATCGTCTTTATGTACTCTGGAACGTTGCCTAAAAGGAATAATATGGAGAACACTAAAACGGTGTTATAAACTGCATTAGGCGTTTCTTGTATAGCATGTTTACCGGTTATACCCCAGATTATAACTGCTATGAGTATAGTTATCATAAATATACTGTTAAATATTAGATTACGAAGCGTTTTCTTCTCCATTTCTGAAAAAAAAGAAGCCGAAAAATACACCAGTTAATAAACTACTTATAACATCGGCGCGACTGGTGCGGTTACATTATTCATTACGGTAGGTGTTGAAGTGAGAATTGATTGGCTTTTCTTCATAGCCCAATTATATATCTGTATACCTAAAATGATAGCGCCTAAACCGAAAACGCTCCATGAACAAATTAAAGCTGTTACCTTATAGGCATGTTCTTCTTTATCACTTGAAGAATCGGTTTTCTGTATAGCAGTACAAACGCCAATTATTAATGACAGCGCTACAACTATTCCTAGGATAACGTTTAAGGTTTTCTTCGATGTGAGGTCCAATCCCATATAAGTTTAAGTTAAAATAATAATGCTCGTTTTATATTGATTTTTGTATAAAATGGGATTTAAACAAATCGGAATAGGAATCGGTATATTCTTAATATTAACGCTATCTATAGTGGTATTCGCAGCCATATTAAACCAGCGTACAGAAGATAGTGGTCCAGAATTCAATAGTAAATGGGTAGCGCTTGGAGCGAGCGGTATAATGCTTGCCGCTTTACTGGTTCTTTCAACATTTTCATTAACTAAGCAATATTTCCCAGAAACGATGTAAAAATAGCTCCAAGTTTTCGAAGAAAAATATAGCCTTAAAGTTTTTAAATAACTGTATTTTTATTCCTCGTTTTCGTAGAGGATTACCTTTGACGCACCATCTCCATACGGAGGGATTTCACCGAAGAAATATGAGGCGACATAACCATCTCCACACGGTTCCGGTTTATTCGATACCGTTGCATCGACAATCGCTTTACGTACATCTTCGAAGTTGATCTTCTTCATAGCATCGCTGTACTCATCGTTACGGACTGAGTATCTATTGGCACCGGCGAAGTAACCATTAACGAATAGCATATGAGACATAACGTTATAGTGTTTTTGTAGGACACCTTCGGTAGCGGAAAGATGCATAGCGGCGTACGTTAATTCTGCTTGTGTCTGGGCTAAACCTTCATTGATACCGAAAAGATTGATCATTGTATCGATATTCGTGGAGCGGCATAATGCAGGGTTAATCTCTGGGCGATATATAATATTCTCTAGCGCCTGAATATCGTCCTTAACTTCATTAGCCTCGATGATATAATGACCTGGATTGCTCATGTTTTCGCTAACGAAACAGTTAATAAGATACTCTCCATGGATAACCGTAGAACGGATCTTAGTTGACCATTCTTCGCTTAAGGAGAATACTCTATTGATAGTTACGTCAGGCTTAAAGTAACAATGTATGCGCATTTCGGTAGAATTGAGGACATAACCGCCCATGAATAGGATTTCCTCATAGTTAGACATAAGCGCATTAATGACATCCGTTGGGTGGATTCTGTACGGAGCAATCGGTACGATATTCCATGTCATTTGGATATAATATTCGGAACATGTTAAATCGTCAAACGGAACATCTGGATACTCTTTCTTCATAATTGCATCGACGCCTGCTGTGATGTTTATTGAAACGTTAACCAGTATATCGGCTAAGTAGAAAGTTTCCAGCGTACGGGCATATCTAGTGGTATTCTCTTTAGAATCGTCATAAAGACCAATTGTGATAACGGAATTGCTAAATGATGCACCGCCAATAAGTTCTTCGAAACGTGCCGAACCATTTGTACGGACTAAACGGTTAAGATCAACGCCTCCAGCATGACCGTGAATAGCGTGAAGAATGGCTTGTGTAAGTGGTTCGGACGCGGCAATTGCGGCTTTAATTCCAACCGGATCGCCTCCATGACAAAGTATTCTACGGAAGTTCTCTACAGTCAAATCATATGACTTATCCGTCAATTCATATTGCCTAAAGATAGTCCTGAAGAAGTATATATGTTGATAGAGATTAATAAGGCTCATATCATCATCCTTAAGGATTCCGTTACGAAGACCAGACGGAACGAAGATTCCTTTAATTTCTTCGATAAGCTTATCGATTATACCTGCATCAGTGGTACCAGACTTACAATTTTGCTTAATGAATTGTATCCAATCGAAGCCACTTGTCCATACATCATTGACTATGTTAGACTGTGTTTCATGAGCGAATTTGGAGTAACGATCACGCCATTCCTGAATGCGATCTGATACAAACTTTAATTCCTTATCGTTGGCGTATTTCTTATCCTTAAAGTCTGGGTGTACGCATGGAAGTTTAACGTGTAATCTTGGATCGGTACCATTACCGCCATATTGTAAGGCAATTAACCTTCTAGTATCGCAGATTGCGCCTGAAAAGTCATTCATAACGGCACCGAACAGCATGCAGAAACGCTTCTGGAGATAACCTTGAGCGCCGACGGAAACGCCTTTATCGTAAAGATTCTTACGTTCAGAACGAGCATTATAAAGCTGATCTACAGCGCCTGGATCTTCAAGGTAACCAGTATCGATATATCCGTAAGCGCACGGATCAACTGAATAGCGAGGATATGCTGCGGTTGTACGAGAACCTTCAGCAAGTGTAGGAAGGATACGCGTTCCACCTTCTTCCATAACTTGTCCAGCAGATACAAGCATAGTGTAAAGTTCTTCTAAACGGTTAGAATATGAACCTAATTCGGTACCTTCTATATCTTTCTTAAGTTTCGCTTTAAGATCTGGCTGAATCTTGGAGATTGCGATGATTTGCTTAACGTCCTTATCAGGATCGTTACCTTGTTCGTTTTTCCTAAGGGTTTCCATTAAATTTTCCTTTACCTTATTAATCTCTTTACGGAGTTCAGGAGAGAATATTCTAATATTAAATCCTAAGGTAACGCCATCATTTTTATTGAGATCGTAGGCAGTTTGCGATACTCTATCAATGATATCGCAAATGTATTTCGTTCCGTGGAATGATCCGACATATTTGTAGAAATTCTTATCATTAAAGTTAGACTTTTCTTGGATTTTACTATCCTTAATCACTAACTTATCGGACTCATAGTTTAGTCCTTTAGGAAGAACATTTTCGATTTCGCTAAATGCATCTACCATAGGGTAACACGCTTTCCAGTTCTTAATGAAGGACTTTTTACCCTTCTTGATACGTGGAACACCTTCAGCGCTATCTTTAGTATAGAACGTAGCGGGCATACCATCTTTGTATGCAATACACTGCTTATAAACAGAGTGTAAAAGAAGCTGTTCAAGGGCTAAATTATTACTGGATGATACAAAGATTTGCGCTTCATCACCATCGAAGTCAGCCATCTTCATTTCGCAGATAGCGAGAGGAATTGAAACGATAGAGTTATCGTCACGCTTAACCTGTAATGATGACCATGATTCTTCACGGACCGACGGATAACGAGATTGCATAACGAAATCTCCATCAATGAGAGACAATTCGACCTTATCTCCTGGCATCAGTAAAGCGGCTTCTGTAGCGGCATTATTTACTTCAATTTTCCTAAGAGTATGTGAACGATTATGATGAACACGAACTACTCTAGGGATAGTTACATCGCCTGCAAGCTTAGGGTTACCCATTGCAGCGACAAGTGCTTTCATCGTCTTAAGGTTTTGCTCGTAAACTGGGTACAGTTTGGAGAGTTTATTAGCGATAAACTCAGGAACGGTAACTTGAATGATCTTAGCATCTGGTGCACCGCCGAGAACGGTACGCGCTGAACAATCATGGCGGGAATCAATGATACCCTTGGAGAAAAGCTTTTTACCTTTACCCTTAAGCCTACCAAGAAGTGAGTTAGATGGATCTACATGTTTGCGATCCTTTTTATCGATAAGCTTTAATGATGTTTCCTTAACGGCTTCTGTAGTAGGATCCGTAATGAGACTATAGTAAGCATTAAGCTGATCGTAATAATGGTTGAACTTATTAGTCAATTCTCCTTTCGGTAAAGTAACCCAGCTAGTGGTAGGAATTGTCTTAATAATCTTAATGAGTTCCGGTATGATTTCTTCGATAATGGATTTGTAGTAAGATCCAAGAACGGAGGTAGTAGAATCGAACAATTTAAGCCTAAGTTTATTCGGAACAATCGGAATGTAAATTGTAAAGAAGTTCTTAGGATGCCAATCATCATTCCAACCCATTAAGTCAATTTCCGTAAACATATTTGCCATCATGGCAATCGCTTGAGGATTGATTTGAGTATCTTTATGGAGCATATAACGCATAACTGGTTCCGATCCTTCGACTTCGATTAATGAGGTTTTCTTTCCGCAATGCGGGCAAAGGATTACGTTGTTTTCTTTTGCGATTATCTTATCTACTTCGTCTTTAATCTGACGATAACGCATATATGGTGGGAGCTCAAGGATTTTCTCTTTAAGTTCCTTACTGAGAACGATGTGCGCGCACTTTGGACAAGAAACGCTAAGTAGCTGTTTAATAGAATTAGTGCATAGCGATCGTGGAATTGGGCATGGACAAGTAATTAAACCCATATGACCATCGCATTGAGTTTTCTTGCAAACTGAACAACGTGTATCTACTGCGCCGAACATTCCTGAATCGAGGCAGTGAGATTTAGATATTAAATCCTTTTCGCTAAAGCGAACTTCGCTAATCGCAGCTAGTTCATAGTCAGACATTAAACGGATATTATATGATCCGGGCTTAATGAAGCGTGTAGATGGGGCAAATGTAACGTGCTTATTTGAAGCAGAATCCATGTGTTGTTATCGTAAAAATAAAAGTTAGTTGGAACTGGGTAAACTAAGCCTTTTTTATAGCATTTAATGCGGACCTTAAATGAGTACTGTATGGTACATGCTTATAGCGTAAAATCGATATCTTTAACGTAAAAACGAATAACAATGGATAAGTTATGGAAATGGACTACGTTTATCCTATTATTTATTGTGCTTATATTATATGCTTTAAATGGCAATAAGCTAAAATTCACTAAACGAGTATGCTTTAATTCCGCCATTATCGACGCACGTGTATTGGATAAGCTAAATAAAAAGGTTAAGACTATAATCCTAACGCACCGCCCGATGAACGCGTTTAAGTTTATCACGAAGTTCCGCGCGTCGCACGTAGCTATAATATGCGTAATGGAAGATTGTAATGTGCTTCTATCCGTTGGAGGATTTAATACTCTATATGCTAGAGAAGCCATCAAAAATAATGATTGTTGGTTAACATCCGGATATGGAGGACCGTCGAAAGAAATCGCTGAATATTCAATGATTAAAGAGGTATCATTGATAGATATTATAAGCGAATTCATTACGATCAGAAACAACGAATTTAACTACTTAAACAACAATTGTCATCATATGACGAGTGATATAATAAAACGATTCTGTGAATTCGACGAAAATGACATTTATTTGCACTGTCCGCGCGGATGGAATTTAATAAGAGATTGTTTGTTCAGTAGACTGTAAAGGTTATATATTTACGTTATCTTCCGATAATAAATATGAAAATCTTTATAATATTCGCATTAGTGATAATCGCGATAGTTATATTGTGCATATGTACCAAGGATCGTGAATGTTTTAAAGCATATACACCGGAGATAAATGCTGCTTGTTTATTCGCCGTATCTAACTTTGACGCTGATGATTATCAGGTAGTTAAAGATCATTCAACGGATATTCACTTCTATATAATCAATAATGGACCTCCAACGCAATACCTTACTGAAGCATCTAGATTACATAACGTTACGGTAGAATCTCGTGAGAATACCGGTTGGGATCTTGGTGCATGGAAGTATGGTTTAAACAAGTTCTATAAAGAATTATCGCGTTACACGCATGTTATTTTAGCCAATAACTCCTGTATATACGCAAATACATGGCGTGAATGGTTAGCTATGTCTATGGATTACGATTTATATGGTCACCTTAATTATGACAAGAAGTCTAAAAATAAGGATAATTTCACATTGATGTCTTGGTTTGTAGTAGTATCGCATAAATTGTTCAATGATAAGTCGTTTAAGGAATGGTTCGATAACCTCGAGCCCGATAGCCGTCAGTACTGTATAGATAACCATGAAACGAAATTCGCCGAACATTTTGAGCGTAAAGGATTTAAGGTCGGTATAGGAGCGTATAATGGTAAGCTTGGTTTCACAGGCGGAATGCTCAAAAAGAAAGAGAAAACTGATAAATTAGTAAATGATCTTAAAGATTGGTCTTCAAAGCATGTTCCGTACTACAGATTCTATTAATATCCCTGTCGACGATTATTGTTGATACCGACGTTGAAATCATTTATTTTTTCCGGATATACTTTAAGCTCGCGTTTCTTAATGATTTCGCTAGAATAATGGCTATTAGGAACATACTTATACGTATCCTCTACATCAAGGAATGTATATGCTCCAACCTTATATCCACGCGATTCGAAGAAAGGCTTTAACTGATATTCATTATGGTTTACAGAATCGTCATGGTTACCGGTGTTTGCACTGATTTTATCCCAGTGTTCTTTAAAGTCTGCCGACTGGTATAATCGCTTATTGACAAAGAACAAATATGCATGCAGATGCGGCGTATCATAAGGCTTTCTATATAGTTCATAAGAGAACCCGTAGGAGTACAAATCGTAATCTATAGCGTGTTCGCATAAACGTAGTAAATCAGCGCCAATTACACACGAATTGTTCATAAAGATGATCATGTCATATCTATTAAGCAGACCTTTATAATATTGCATACCGAATTTCCACGCTCCGGTATCATATCCTTTATTCTTACGGGTTATTACCTTTACGTTACGCATTTTCTGCAGTTCCTTACCTGGTATAGATAATCCACCATTATTGACTACATAAAACGGTATATCTTTAGCATATTTACGTATAAAGTCTACATCATGCTGCGTAATGTCATACGCAGCGTATAAGCATGCAACGTTGATTTTACGCGGTTTAGTGGTAAACTTTTCACATGGTTTATCGAATATGCATAGTAAGATTATTACTATAATACATAACAATGATAATGCCCAGAACAACATTTTCACTATATAATTATGGCGTTTAAACGATGCATTTATGGAAAGATATTTTAATAGCATGTCTAGTGATTACTGTAATTGCATTGGTTTCACATTGCATGGATAAGAGAACCGGTTCCAGGTTAACCAGAAACTGTCTCGTTATAAGTAGTGATTTAACGATAGATGATCTAAATTCACCTGTTATAGAATTGTATTTGATAATGGCAAAGTTATTTCCAGTAGTCAATTCCCAACTGACTGGTCACTGGTCGGTCGTCGCGAAAACCCCTAGAGGTTACTTCAATATATCGACCGCACGGTACATGTCTATATATATTTACCGCGTAACTAAAGAAAGTATGTTCTACTTCAAGAGCTCTAGATGGGAAAATAAGTTATATGTTCTTAAGAAATATCAATTAAATAATAACCATGGAGATAAGCCCGTGATGGTGTATGATATGGCAAGACACGCTATGGATTTCTATAACAAAGATGATCGTATGAAGTATAGTATAATCGATAACAATTGTCAGCACGTAGCGCAATACCTTATATCTACATACGGTAAAGTCGATAAAAGTGATAAATTGATTAATAACTTTAAGGGTTTAGATTTATTATCTCGGTCTATAACGGATGCGATAAATGGTCCAAAAATAATGTTTTAGCTTTGAAGTTTTTTTAAATAATTACTCTTCATTGAAATCGGTAAGCATATAGATATCCATTACTTGGTTATTTTTATCGAACATCGTTCCGAAGTTAATAGCACGATGTGATTGCGATTTATCGCATTCTATATCACCAGACCAGATGATACGGATAAAGAGCAATACATTACCGTAAGACGTTATAACATAATACATCTTATGCTTTCCGTAAACGTATTTGCTATAGTTCATCTTAAAGAGATTGTCATATGATTCTATGAAATAACGCTTGTGCGTTCCGGGCTGGATATAGAACGCCCATAACAAAGAATCTGTCTCAGAACATATAGGAATAGTCTCATTTATATGACTACTCTTAAAGGTATACGTTATTCTATTTACATTTGGGGATGCTGAATCGTAACCGATTGTAACATAAGATTCATCGTTCATACGCATCTTATTGTCCGAGAAATCGAACACATTTTGTATGTCCTGTACAGCACTTACCATCATAACGATCGATGAATTGAGCGCAACGATTGGGTCTTCAGGAATACCCTTATGGACACCGATTGAACGAATCGATTCTGGCGGAAGGATTGTACCTATAATTTCCTTTGGCACTAGATTAACATTATTGATAGTTGTCGTTCGTGATTTGTTCTCTGAACCTATAATATTAAAGTCTAGCTTAAGCATATCTTTGTTATGCAACACCAATTGATATTGCGATGATTTACCGATCGACTTAAATGAGATGTGGTTAATCGGGAAGCTATAATACGCTTCGGTTGCATTAGGATTAATATAGATACTATGATCATTTCTAGGCAACCTTATAATAACTACCGGATAATAGGAAATTACCTTAATAATTACCGTAAGGAACCCAGATTGATCGATATATAGATATACTACAGGAATCTTCTGCTTTCTGTATGATGTAAGCGTATTCAGTAGTACCTGATCAGATTGTATAGCGCAAATAACATCAGGATCATTCTTAAATGAATCTAGTGTAGAAACTGTACGTTTAGTTTGCTTTATTCGGATATTACGCTTAACGATTGGATTAAAGCTGGATTTTATATACTCATCCTTTACATTAAGAATCTGGGAACGGATTCCGCTATAAGTCATCATATAGTGAAGCTGATCCTCATAATCTATAGTAGAAGTGGTGATTGCAGCCATATTCGTTAAGTACTCGAAAAAAATCACTCGTAGTTTGGTATCGTACGCGTATATCTATATATAGCATCGGCTGACGCATATACAAAAATAACTCCAATGTTTTTATTAAAATCCTTACTTATTTCTTGGATTTCTTATAGTTATCATTGAGTTCTTTGATCTGTTTCTTGAATTCCGCAGAACCGTTATCCTTAAGGAATTTCTTAGAGATAAACCCACAGCGAAGGCACTTAAAGAAGTTAGTTGCAGCTTCATCGATAGACCTGGTCTGTTTGGTAGAAACGTTAACGTCATCGGAACCGCAAATCGGGCAATAAATATCGATGGTATTCTTAACGTTATCGGCTGAAAGATGTTCCTTAATAAATGCCTCTATCGGTATCTTTTTACGCATAGATTCATTAATGATTTCCTGTATAGAGGATTCGCCTTTTCCGCCACATGTTTTTGTATGAATATGTGTCCTGGATAGCTTAGTTTTGCTCATGTTACTTTAATAATAAAAATCATCTGATATGAATAGTACCAGCGTATGATAAAAGCATTATAATGCCTATAAAATCATGTTTAAACGGTTTTTTAGTAAGAAACAAGCCAATAATGAACAACCGTTAAATACATCCCGATCCCATAGTATTTTATGCATTTATGCGGCATATAACGTAGATGATGATGATATGAAGTTTATAGAAGAAAACTGTCATGAATGCGATTTTGTTGTACTGGATTCCCTTAATCGTCCATACTTAAACGGTATGCGTTTGAGCAACAAACGTGATGTTGAATATATCACCCGCAACAACGTAGGATATGATGTCGGTGCGTGGAAGGAATATATAGTAAAAAACTACGAAAAACTTAAAAAATATGACTACGTTGCTTTGATAAATAATTCATGTAGATATGATTTTAAGATACGAAGCGCGTTAAAGGATATGATTAAGAAGAAAGCGACATTCTATGGGTTAAATATATCTCCAGTACACAATGACCATATACAGTCATACTTCACGATAATCCATAAAGATATCGTTAACCGTCGCGGTTTTATTAATCATTGGATATTTATGAAAGAGATAACCGGCAGGGAAGATGCGATTAAGAACCACGAATTAACCTTCCTGAGAGATATGGTAAATACCGGTGCTAAAGCTGATACTTTAACGAACTATGACTTTATCGGTAGCGGTTATGAACCTGAAAAATACAATCGAAATATGGGAACCCTTCCGCCATTTATGAAGAAGAAAGTGCTTCAAGAATCCGGTAATCGACGTAATTACGAATACTTATTATCCATATTACCCCATATGCTATAAACAAAAATAGAATCCACGTTTTTATTGTTCGTAGAAGCGCTTGTATTCGATATATTCTTTATACATAAACGCCTTTAAAGTTGATAAATTTGCTTCTGTAATCACATTGTTGTTCGATGGTATGACTAATACATCGAATATATTACGTTTCTGGATACAATAAATAATACCATGGATGTTAGGTTTTAGATCGTTTACATCAATGATATACCCAAGATTTAAGCGATTTTCTATATCGTTTATAGATTTAGCTCTAACTACATCATTGATGGAATCGTTATACGATAACTTGGTAACGACCGCTTTATACTGCGCCATTTGCTCTTCATCGGTAAACTTAGGTCGTTTATTGGAAGGCAGTTCGTCGACTAGCTTTGATGGTACTTCCATACGTACATTCGCTATATGTTCCGGTAAGGAAATTATAGAACAATATTCATTTGTAGGATATTGTTGAATGAGCCCGTAATATGAGTATAATCCTTCGTTACTTTTATCAAGAGTCTTCCTAATGTATATCGGTAAGATGTTAAGATTCTTATAGCGTTCCAGAATGGTAATCGCTACAGGAATTCCATTGACTTCCGTTATAAACTTATTTTTCTGATTGACATCCATGAGCTTCAACGATTCCTTAGGAACGTAGTAGATTTTCGTGGGATCGAACAACAATGATGTATACGTTACATCCACTAAAGTATACCCATCAATAACATAGTTCAACGGAGTTATCGATAGTACATTCGCGTCTGTACCGATATAAGACTTAACAGCAGCATATTTATCCCGATGATATATTCCTTCAAGGATTTTTAATCGTGCGCGCTGTACGAAACCTTCTTCTCTACGCGAGGATTCTTTTTTGTCTGCAACTTTAGGAGTTTCTTCAGTTATTTCCGGCGCTTCAGAACGATTAATATAACCGCCGTGCATCGACGCATCGATAAAGGAAAATTCTTTAGATCTTGGCTCATAATCATAGTTCATCCACATGGAGTTTATGTGTTAATATACATAAAAATAATCACTTTAAAGGTCTTTTCATAGCGCGGATATATCATAAAAAGCTCTCGAATTCAACGAAAATGTACTATCCAATTAACTAACACCGAATAAAGATCGGCGCATAGTATAGATATCGATCTTACCGTCCTGTCCGACTAAAGCGCCTAAATTCTTACCATTACGACCTATATCTTTAGCGGTTTTCATTACGTCCATATTATTGCAAAGCATAAGGAAATTAGACACTATACTGAAGTTTCCGCAGGAATATCCATCGCTGATCTGAAGGTTTTCTTGGTTATATGTGGTAGGAAAAGCGTTTTCTCTTAACTGCGCTAGGATAGGACAGTGAAGCACAAAAGCGTCCCAACCTGATCCTTGAGAACAAAATAGAACGGCTTCGGGTTGGAGTGTGTTTTTACTAGTTGCATTAGCGTTTTCTCCTATGTTAGCGTCGATTTTATCAGTTAAAGATGCATCTTTAGATATGTTATTTGTAGCGTAATATGTCTCAATATCGAACGATTCGCTTATAGAATCAGGCGCAACTGTTGAATCTTCCTGGTCTATCTCAATAGATGATTCTCCTCCATGTAATCGTTGAACGACTTGCTTATTATGAAACATTACAGACATCCAGTGCTGACCTGCTTGACCATAAGGAGAAGTATTAAAAACCCCGCCAAAAACCATAGCAGGATAGCGTTTTAGGAAGGAACGGATATCTTTAATTGTAGCCGTCCATTGATGACCCGTTTCTGGTCCATCGATAAGCGCATTACATCCATGAGAACCTATATAAGAATACACAAAATGCTTATAACATTCATCGCAAATCTTCTGAGTTGACATATTGTTAAACCTATCGGACTCAAGCTTTGAACGAATTGCTGAAAGCTGAGTCGGTACATGCATGTTAGGATAAACGCCAATCCTTATAATGAATTCCCTTAAGATTCCCACACAATGTGTAGCGAAAACGTCATAATTAATCGATTCGCTTGTACGGATAGGTTTATACTTACGCTTAACGGTAAAACAATCTTTATTATCATATTCGCGCCACATTACAGTAGATATGCATGTACCGAATGCATTTATGCGCCAATTATCGAGCCAATCCGATTTACGTTCTAACTTTAATACACGCCCCGAAAAGTTAAGTGCCCTTATGAGTAATTCATTGATATCTCCATTATAAGCCAATAAAGCATTAGCGTAAATACATTCAAGAGATTTACACTTAAAACCCTCCTGTAAAGCGGCAAACATTTCATGTATAGTCTTTGAAGATTCTATCGCTTTATGTATGGTTTCACGATGCATTTTAGTGTTTGGGTTATTCTGCGCTTTTCTAACGGTTCGCCTATCATAATGCATTAATACTGCGCAAGTGATAAATAATTGATAATCATGAAGGTTTTTGCCGTAAAGGAAGTGCTTCATGTTAGAATCTGAATATGTATCCGTAACGGGCATATTAGTACCGCCTTTAAGTGAGTCCGTTGACATGTTTTAACATAAATAAGCTTACGCTAAACGTGCTTCATTAATGATGTATTTATCACCGTTTTTATATTTTCATTAATATATTTTTATTACTAAACTCTAACGATAAATGTCTAATAACGGACCGATAATCGATCAAATAGACGCTCCAAGCAAGATGCTTAAAGAATCCATTAACGAACCCCTTACAGAAGAGCAAAAGAAGAATAAGGAAAATGCGCAAAAAGAAGCGGAAACATTAGAGATTAACGATGATGCTAAGATCAAGGATCTAACGCGTAATTTTCCACAGGTACCAGACTTAAAGGAAGATGATATATCGTCCCTTAAGCAGCTATTAGATACTATCATGAATGATGAACGTGGTGTAGAAAAGCGTATCGACTACGAATATTATGCTAACAATACTGCTTTCTTTAAGCAGTTCATGGATTATACTATTAACAACACCATTTCTACAATGGACCTTAAGAAATATATCAATATGCTTACTAACTTTAACTATGATCCGTTTGAAGGTATACGTGCTAATATGCTATTCTCTGTACAGGATCGCTTACTGTATATCCATGAGCTCGGTAAGGTTTTCGATAATGATTTCCTTGGAAAGATCGATATTCAATTTAAGATGCACGACATCGATGGAAAACTCGCTAAATTCATTAAGCGGGAGGCTGTTCCGTTTAACGATTTTGAACATAGATTAATTAAGACTTTAATGGGTAAATTAATACTCGCCATCTACAGTAACATAGAGCGCGCGTTTATCCAGGAAACACACTGTTTAAGTCCGGATTATCTGAAGAACATTAAGGATATCGATAGGACTATGCGTGATGTTTGCTATTCTGATAAATACATCATGAAATCGTGGAACGCGTTTATGAATAAGCTTACGGATACAAAAACACTATATAAGTTCAGGGATTATAACGATTTGACCGAAAAGCTTAAGCTATGCTATGATAACAAGTTCCCTATAGAAATCTTCATGGCGGATTGCCTTAAAACACTAATCCCTTCTATCGGTCTCAACTACGTTAATGCCATTAAGAGTATTTACTTAATGGGTAGACTTATAAGCATATATGTTCAAAAATATATGCATAAGCGGCGCGAAAAGGGTGATGCTGAAAGGATTCGCTTAACCGATATGATCGTTATATGCCGTGCCGTTATGGTTGACTATGAGAGTAACTATTTCGCTACATCAATGATACCGCGTTCGATGCCAAAAACGGAGGAGAATATGAGTGAAGAAATGAAGTTGTATTACATTTCGCATACCTTAACGGGACCGCAATATTTCCTCCTTAAACAGCTAGAGTATACATTACCATGCTTAGGGTAAGTAATTTGCTGATATTTTTAGATTTCCCAATTATCGTATACATCATATATGCTGATTAACGCATTCCATGCGAGATACATCTTTACGGCGTCGGCGTATTTGTCTGCGGGGATTATTTCTTCTGCGAGTATTGCGTGTATGTTTTGTTTAATTCTTACGAATTCAGAAGGAGGGAAATCTAAGAGAATCTTTATCATGTTTATGATATCACCCCCAATGAACTCAATAACAAGTTTGGATAACGGCGTGAGCAATTGCATGCCATCACGAGCGGCGGATATTAAACCACACAATGATGGGATTACAGCAATACGTAATACCGGAAATGGTAAAGTCTGCATCCGAGTATTAATTGTATTGATTATTTCTAACGGTATACGCCATCCGTAGTAGGTTATCGAATCGGCTAAGATATAAATAATTCCGATTAAATTATTAGTATTTGCGGTGTTCGGAATCACGGCTTTTATTATATATCGTACCCACAATATATTGATCGCATCCCGATTATAGGAGGACAGTTTCGCTAATGCATCGGTTATGATTTGACAGGCGTCTACAATTGAGCGACCGCGCTTGGTTAATTGTATATGTGTAAGTATTATGTTTTCAACCTCTTTATCGGCATTTCCCGCTGTTTGCATTAAAGCCATTATCGCGAGTTCGGCTATATATTCAATATAGCCGTTATATATATATCCACCCGTCATAAATGTCTCCGCTATTGATCCTAGGGTGTCCTTTGGGACCTGTTGTGCTTGTGTCTTTTGTGCTTGCAGTGCTTGCTCTATATAAGTTGCATATGATTGGGACTTTCTAATAATCACTCCCGCTTCTTCTACGATATTTATAGCAGGAATCATGATTCGTGCGTTTAATATCTCCCGATATGTATCGGGTGGTAGTGATACCAATTTTTTCCATATCATAACACCACAGTCGTGGAAGAATGGATAATTATATGTTATAATAGTCAACCGTACAATATCCATAATTTCCATATTATATGTAAAGATTATGTTGTTTTCGGCACTAGGGGATAAGACGTTTTCAATAGACAGGTGTAAAAAACGTATGATTTGTTCATCGTTTAAGACACCACCCTTAATTCGCATTTCTTTACTGGTTATTTTTCTAGGTTTATCCCTCATCGACCATATGATGAATGCGGTTGATAGAATTGCTATGATTATTATTATAACAATACAGGTTATGGTGTCCATTTTCATAACGTAAACAACGCAATTATATAGTTAAAATGTATGGGGTGATAGTAGTTATATCACTGTTGATATTCCTTACGTGTATACTATTTAATTCGATACTATGTAAGAAACATATATGGAGACAACGAGGTGGTTATGCTGGAATAAATGCTGTTTGGGGTACTATTATAAAGTTCGGAGACGTTTTACATAAGCCTCTAGTCATACGTTTTATTGGCCCGAAAGAACAACTAGACCTGAAGAATTTATATGACATGATAAATGGATATAACGATTCTGAACGTACTTTCACTAATAAAATTAAACAAGCCGTAAAATTCCCATGCTGGATACTCGGCAATCCTTCTTTAAACGATAAATCCGTTTATGCTGCCGCGAATAGTGTAGGATTATATACTGATCCATTATTTACGGCATCGAACGGCGGCATGTGCGATATGGATTCTATATTATCGGTATTAATTCGACGAAATAACCGCTCTCATTACGATCTGAATACCGTACGTGGTAACCTTCAACGTATTCGCCAACGAATAATAACTAACATGAATACTAACAACACACTTTTTATACTCAATGCTATGGCTGATGTTAGTCAAGGTGATCATAAAGGTCAGAGTGCTACTATATATGCGTATAGCGATGACCCGCATTTAATATACGCACCTCTGATCAATGAGTATATAAAAGGACATGAAATGCGACTGGATAAACGCGGTCGTTGGCGTAACGTACAAATCGATCATTTCTCAAATTATGTTTTCGATAATGAGGATCTTCGAGGTTGGTACGGAAATCCAGGAAAGACGCCACCTGGTGAAGTACCTAAAGTATATAAAGTAATGAATCCGCAATATATTAGGCCATCACTGGAAAATGATGCGTCCAAAACAAAAAAACTCACTTTAAAACCAGCCGATAAGGCCAAATCTAAACGATCGACAGATGATATGGCTGATATCATACCCGCGGCAAGTGTACGGCAAACTATAATGCTATATATAAAACATATATTAACCATACAGAATAAACGGCTGGATTACAATGCACTTTATGCGGACTTATCGTATATAAGTTTATTATGCCAACTCGCTAATGCATTCGGTAACACTACACATTTTCATGACTATAATACTGGACTCAGTGACGAATATCGTTATACAGCCGCTCCTTTAATATAGTCATCGAAGTGATTTTTTTCATAAACACATATATAGGTAATATATAAACGCGTATATAATATAATCGATATCAATTATTGGATAGCGGTAAGCTGCCGCCGTCGAATAATTTAGCTTTAAGGTTTACCTTTAAGCGCATTCTCTATGCTACTGGATGTTCATAGCGATTCTTTAAGGATTAGCTTGAATAGCATAGCCGTTATTTGTCGAAACGTTGGACGCAATCCGAAAGGGCTTAATCCATCGGCGGGATGCCAGTCACACTAAACTCATAGAGGATAGTGTGTATCGGGGTATATTTTTGTATCTGTAATAGGTGATTAATCGATGTTCATGATAAATATATAAATGGTGGTGTAAATATTGGTCGCAGCGCTTCATTTCCATCATCAAATAACCCACACACCGCGCGTGTGATGACGGAACAGGCATAATCATCTCCATTACCTACATGTAAACGAAGCACCGTGGAAAGTGCGGATATATTTAGTTTAGGAAGGAACAGTATGCAACAAGTTATAAGAATTTGCTCTTCTTGTACCATTTGCTCTTCTTGTACCATTTGCTCTTCTTGTACCATTCGCTCAACGAGAACTTCCGGATTAACGCCTAATATATTTGATATGTGTGTGATAGATTCATTCGTATTAATACCCAATAGCTGCATTATTTGTATAGCACTTCCTAATGACCCGCGATTTTTTGTCTCCTCACTAACTTGCGCAACGAGAACTTCCGGATTAACGCCTAATATATTTGATATGCATGCGATAAATGCATTCATAGTAATACCTGATATATCAGGTATTTGTAGACCGCCTTGTATAAGGATTGCTTCTTGGATTAACAATAGTGCGTTTGTATTATATTCTAAAGCATCTTTACGTATTATCAATGGAGCATTGTTATTGTAGATCATTGCAGTCATATTTATACCATTGATACACGCTGTGTTGGTAATCATAGATATTCTTTCTTCGATCGTTTTTAGGTCCGGTATATTATTAATCGCCGTAGATACAGCGGTTGCTAAGAGGTTTTGATCGTTAGTTACAGCGTTCATGGATTGCATGAAAGTTGCTTGGGTCTTATAGAACATCAATGAACATATCGCTTGTTTTCTTTCTAACTCTATGTGTATATCCATGATGGATAAATCTTCTATTTCTGATATTAAATTAGATTCTTTCATAAAACACTGTCTTATTGAAAGTGTTTCCGGATTTTTCATAAGTATATATGCTGCTGCGACGTTACAGATAGAAACCATTATATCCTCGGTGAATATCGGGTTAGGGTATAACTCGCGATATAGCGTTTCAAGTATCACCGACGCGGTTGTATTTTGTTCACGATATACAGCGCGCATTAATCTGTATATAACGAGAAGTATGCCGTTGGAAAAGACCGGTTCGATCATATATGTGTTAATAAAGGTTTGTACATTATTTATAATATATAACATTTTAGTGGGATACACATAGAGCATAAAACTGTTCATAAAGGCGCGAATCTGTTCATGTAACTTACTTAGTATCTCGATAAACCATTTAGAGTCAATACAAGAAACCATAGCTGCCCGTACCGTATCGATAATCATATACCGTGCAAAGAGTTCAGGGTACCAGTTTGCTCCATATACTTTAGATAAACTTAGCGTTAAATTATTTGACGGCGGATCTTCGATTAAAGTGGAAACTTTATATCGAACATCAGCCGCCAATAAATCGTGCGTAATAGTATCATAATTCCCTATTATCCCACCTACACCGTCAATAAAGGCAAGGATATCATCACTGACAACCGCACTTTGAGATAATAGCGTCATAAACTCGGTCACGTCGCGCCGTTCCGTGCCGTTCACTCCTTGAATTAGTTTACATAAACCGTTATAAAACTCCATTGAACTATATCCACCCTTTATTTTCATACTGCAACCCCCTTTAACGGGTTCATTAGTCTTTTTCCGCCTTAAATATAGCCACAATAGTATACCAATTATACATATTACGACAATGATCAGTACACAATGGCATGCGGTATTCATTTTATAAGAGAACATATAAAAATATATTATATTTACATATCAATGATGTCCTCATCGAAATCATCTTCTGGAGTAGTCACGACGGCACCTATATCCTCGGCACCATTGAGAGCGTTAAGTGAGACTGCGTCTTCTATATCCCTACGAGCGGCTGAAGATGGCTTTGGTAATTCAACGGAAATCGCTTCATCGTTCGGAGCAAAGTTTACCTTCTTAGATTTCCTTTGACGTGGACGTTCATCGTCGTCATTACCGTATTCTTGGAGGAGCTTCTTTTGCTGGAGCTTATTAACTGCTTTCGGTGGAGGAGCATTCTTTAAGCGATCATATTCCTCGGATAATTCCCTAAGTTGAGACCTTAAGCGCTGGGCTTCTTCACAGTACTTATCTCTAGCCGCACACGCATCTCCTGATTGTTCTTCCATCTCGCTCACCATTTTACTGGTCTTTTCGCGTTCTTCACGGACGGTATTATTACACTTAATATTTACAAAGTATATCGTTAAGGATAATGCGAGAATGGTTAGAAGTAGAACGGCAATTGTTATGAGCCATGCTTTATTGTTTATGAAGAACATTTTTATTGGACCGGGTGGCTTTTCCTCTATATCTTTAAGGGCATCGATATCGTTTTCCTCGTCAGAATCATCGAATAATGATGTCGCTACATTGCTATTCTTTAGCGGATCGTTGCCGGTATCTATAACCACTACCTTCGGTTCGCGATTCATTTCAGCGAATATAAAAATAGCATTATATTTTTTAAAATAGCGTTAAATTATATAGTATATATTACTGATTTGCCGAGAAATCTGTAACGATCATTTCATTAATTACTTCACGTAATATTTCGTTACGCTCAGCACTTTCTTCTGTACTTTGGTGCGTATCTCCTTTTGGAGCACGCCTAATCTTTTTGATATCGAGATGGTTAAATAAACCGGTATAAGCATCCTTTACACGCTGATGCGCAATGCGAACTAAAGAGATGATTTTAGTATCATTATCTACGATAATCCGTGTGTTTTTATCGGACTTCTCTAGGACTTCATTAACGGCGCGGTTTAAAGAAGTACAATATTTCTGTATCGATAATAGCAAAACAGTATAGCGTTTATCCATTTCATTAAGCCGTTTATGGGTTAACTTTATATGTAGATTCACTATGATTAGCATCGTAAATAACATAGTAATCAAAACATGGAGATAAGCGTTAGGATGCTCTACGTATATCTCAGTTGATATCTCCTTAAGAGATTGCACTGTATTGTTGAAATATACAAGGGTTTCGTTAATGAATTGCATTAGTTGATTCCTTAAAAATAATCACTTCTAACCACGTTTAAAGCCATGTTTAAATGCATATCCAATGCGATGAAAACCGTTACACGGAAGAACCTTAAGCGTGTATATTCTTATGCGAAAATCGCTAATATAAATCAGTTAAAGAAAGGGCTTATAGACTACATTCTTGATGAATTATATGATCTCAGTTACTGTAAAGTCATATATGAATGCGATGATAAAGACACGCTTATACGGTACATAGAACCGCTGATAAGCATACATAAAACGCGTAATGATTACTATAAAATCTTTAATGATTTTCCTATAACAGAATACTATTATACTCCATTATTTGATGATGATACTAGAGATGAACGCATCATAAAGACCAAGTCCCAAATATCTTTAGGAAACATAAAGGAAACGTGTTACTTTTATAGCCTTCGTTATGGATTTGATGTATATAAGTTATATCAGTTCATGGATAACAATAAATATATTAACTCTAGTAGTTCTTCCGATGATGATTTTTCATTCGGCGAAGAAGAACCTAAAACAATCAATAAACGTTACCCTAAACGCAATATCATTAGCAAAATCGATAAGGATACCATTAAATTGACAGACTATAATGATAACCTTAGAGTGATTATTGCTCCAATATTCCCGCAGAAACGTATACTGTTAACCTTAGGTCCTGAAGTGGATTTATCGTCAATTAGGAACGTTAAACGATTGCCGTTTAATGCGTTCAATTATCCTATGTACTTTGATATTCCCATAAGGAAATTCCATGAAAGATTGCCCTTTGAGTTTAAAATCGATTCGAGCATCAGTGAAGGGATTTATGTCGATAATACCAATAACCGTATAATAATTACCGGGCTCGATTTATGTACCATTTATCGTTGTCTTTATGGGGATTATTTATGCTATTCTCGTGGATTGAACCATGTTAATGGTAGCTGTATATCAACTGCGGTTGACCATTATCTTTTAATAGATATCGGTGGAAAAATAGACAGTGAAACCGAGGACTTTGCACAAAACATTAGGGATGAATTATTTAAAGAATTTTACGATTTAGGATTAGTTGTTTATAGAGAACCTTTAATCGCTAACCACTAAGAAAGGTTTACGCGAATTTACTATAGGGGATTGATAGTATTTGGTCTTCCCTACTGTCTTAACTAAACGCCAATACGCTCCATCGATTTCCATTAAAGTATCCGGTTTATCGACAGACTCAAATGGTATATTTAATGGTTGTGACATAACTGGTTCCGTTACTCTACGATTATCGATATCCAGTACAAATTTTGTCTTAGGAATCTTCTGTTGAATGATATATTTTTTGTCTGTCCATTCAAGGTTTCCGCGTTCAACGGTTACCTTTTTACGGGAGATGGTTATCTTAACATCTTCACCGCGTTCTTTCATCGAACCTAACTTCGATATCCCTGATGGAGTTATTATATCGATTCCTCTACCGGGACGCTTAACGGTACCATTAGCGAACCAATCATAGTTAACCTTAACGTAATCGCCTAATTTATTAAGATCTTCTGTAGTTCCAGAAAGGTCATATGCGCCGATTTCTTCAGCGATTCCGTTATATGTGAACCGCGTACCGAGCTTAGAATTGAGTTCATTTAAGCCCTGCTTATAGGTCATTCCGATAACCGATTTAACATTTTTAGCAAGGAAGTTAAATGCTTCGTTAGAGTAGATTCCTTGAGGTTTATTTATATGTTCAAACTTAGAATATAGCTTTTTATCGACTCCATCGATGATACCCGAAGAATGATGCAATATTTCGTCTACCGTGAAGGTTAAATTTCCTAACTTAAATTCCATAGAGAGATTACCTTTAAGCATATGAATCATGGAGGATAATATGAGTTTGCTAATAGAATATATCGGATAAGGGGTTTCTTTAACTGATTCATTAATGGTTGCCATTTCATCTTTACTGATGGATGTTTCTATCGATTTCTCCTTTCGCGATGCTCTTTTCGGTTTCATTGATGGTTCTGTTATAGCTAAATTTTCATTTGTATTTTTATCGATATTCTTACCGATATCCTTTATGGAATCGCTTAAATTAACAGCAGAATGAATCGCTTTGCGTTGGCGCTTGACGGTAGGTTTTTCGATGTGTTTTTCCATGGCTGGCATATTGATTACCGGTTCAATATCTTTCTTTATAGTATTCGGTCTAACCGACCGTATATGGGATTTTACTACGATTTTCTTTATGGTAGATTCGCTTTCTGTATTATCTTTAACGGTGCGTTTATGAGTGCGCTTAACGGGCATTTCTGTACAAAAATATTAATACTGTTTATTCAAAGTGAAGTGTGAAGTGATCGATGGTAGCTTCTGGAAACTCACTAATAATGTTATTAACTACTTGAGCATAATATAATTCGTTAAGCGAGAGCTGAGATTCTTCACCAGCAGAAATTATAGCGGATCGTATTGTACCGAGTTGCGCGGTTGTAAGGCCTGTGTTAAGCTCAGGAAGCATATTCATAATATCACCACCAATATTTTGGGAAGTAACATTAAAGAGAATACCGTTATTACCCATATCTATAAACGCCATCATTGGTGAATAGGTATGATAATTTATAGCATTACTGGTGAAAAAGGATTCCCACTGACCACTTGGACGGAGATTCTTTATATATGAACTTTGTGCCGCGCTTTCATAAAGTGTGACGTTGACGTCCTCTGGTATAACATTTGTAATGGTACCGGATGTAATACTGCTAAAAAGATTATTGAGTCCAGCGCCACTAGTAAGTTCTCTAAACACGACATCGACACCATTTACGCGAGTATTAATACCGTCAATACGGTTATTGAGTGTCTTATACTCGTACTGCATGTTAGCCCTATTAAGCATAGCCTGATTGATGTTCTTAGCGTTCATAATTTTTGACGAAAAATAATAAAATATACCATATACGATTTACATATCGTAATTCGCTTCACGGTCAAATTGATGATAGCGCTCAAAGCCGTACTTTAAGAGCTCATGCTTATCGACAAATTTAGCAATCGCGTTGTACTGGCTATTCGCATCGGCGAGGATCTTTTCATGTTTAACTTTAGTCGCTCCCAATGTATAATTAATGACCTGCTCAGTAGTGAAACCGTTTTCGGTACAGAGACGTTCAAACTCCGTGTTCTGAGCGTAAAGTCCAAACCATTCTGCCTTATTGGAATCTGGAGAATAAGAACCGACAAGGATATTAGATAGTGGATGTCCGGCTACACCGACCAGTGGAGCGTTATTCATTGAAACGACAAATCTTGGCTGATTCAACTGCATAGAAACTTTAGACATATATTCATCAAACTTAACAGATTTGGTAAGCTTTTCAGATAATTGCATACCGTCTTTCGCCTTACAACTACCAAGATAGTAAGCGCAAAACGGTACCGATGGGAACGTTTTTGTAGCTGTTGCAGCAAGGTATCTAACCATCTCAAGATTAGAGCGCGGCTCACCTTTCTGGGTGAAATCGGTGGCAGGAGTAGTGCACCACTTAATGATGGCGCTGAGGAAACTAGCATAATGCCTACACGATGATGGTTGTATCTTAGCGGTCATACCATCATCGCCCTTAATATCATAAGCATCAAACATCTTCGGTAAGCGAATCTTATCAAGGACATTCTTACAGATTTCTACATCGGAACGCGATAACTTATATGCTTCAACGACATCATTAAGATAGTGCGGGAGCCAAAGCAAACCGGCAATAACTCCTTGGAAGAAGGATTCATTGATACCATCGCCGCCGAGGCAAAGAAATGCATCGCAAGGATTACCCTGTTTAGCGTTTTCCTTCTTCATAACTTCCTTAGCGGCATGTAGAGCTTTAGTCACCATTGCTGGGCTAATAGAATCATACATAGTGTGGGTATATTCAAGCGGATTCTCCGTGGTTACACCGTTAAGCATAGAGACAAGAAGCTGATGAAAATCGTTCTGTTCTGACATAATTGTTTACGATTCCGCAAAAATAAGTACAAAAAATTGATATCATTTAAAAGAAATCACATTATATATAGATAGTTATTATCCACGAAACAATTTACCTTATAACCCATAGGCGCGTATAGCTTCCATTTAGCCTGTACATCAGATTGTGTTGGATCGGAATCATTAATTATGCCTATACCATTTGATATAGTTTTAACGATACTATTAATCGGATCGCCTACAGTAAATATATCTTGCGCGCTATGTTTGGTATTCTTTAAGCGTTTCTGTATAGCCACGGACACGTGTATAGGTATTATACGTTTTTCATATAAAGCATGCACGTCCTCAGGTATATTCTTAAAGAATTCGCTTTGGCGTGAGCGATAGACATAACACGGTAACGGTACGCCTGGAACCATTATCTTAATATATCCGTTCTTATTGAGTTCATAGCGCTGGCGGTAAAGATTACGCGTTATATGCTTCTCGATTATAGCTAAAATAGCTACTATCACGGCAACAACCATAAGTAATATAAAGAAAGAATCCATGGTATTTTCGTAAGGAATATATTAGTTTTCTGCATCATTCTGTTCTATTTCATTAACCATTTCGTCGAGGTTCATATTTCCTACCGCCTGCTTTGGTTCTGGAGTTTCAATAGGGAATAATGCGCGTATAAGCAGGAAGCATAAAAGTACTCCAATGATTACCAAAACGGTAGTAGTAAGTATAGAATCTAACGGTGATGATACGCGTTTTACTATATACGGTCGGACTACAGGGAGTGTAGGAATATATGGGTTAATGGATTGATTTCTACTGCTATCGTTCAACGAATCGCTTTGTTTGATTAACATTTCACGTTTCTGCTCATCGAAACGGTCCTGAATGTAGTCGTCCTTAAGGTCTATCTTATCGGTTATCGTTTCTGGTACCGCTTCTCTTGGTTGATTATAATCCGGTTGCGCCAATATCTCTCTAATCTTATGCTTAAACTCATTATCGCTACCGCGCAAACCGTTACCATTAAACGCATAAGATTGAGCGAATGGATTCGTATTTCTACGATTGTCTCTTTCATCAACGGCATCATTTATATACGCATCAACTAAGCGATAATTTGGTGCGCTCCACGACATGTTTAAGAACGGTAATTGATTAAAAATAATGTATCATAAAGTTAAAATATATCAGCGTTTTCTTTAGTGTTTCCACATACATCAGCTAAGCGCTGAACAAACTCCTCAGGGTGCATAAAGATATGGTCAATACAGTTGCATAATGGCTTAAAGATCTGCATTAGATTCTCAAGGACAGCTCTAGTATTTCCCTGATCTTTAAGCGCTCTAAACATATCGTTAATGATGAACGTATAACAGTCCATATGGAACCATACTTTAGAGCTTCTTGTCTGAATAACCTCGTTAAGCTTAATGAAATCGAGACACATAATCATTCCCTTTAACATATCACATGTTTCATAAGCTCCGCATATCCAATCATTAGGGATCAAACGGATCTGATCTTCAATGAGGTATTCATATGCTTCGTCGATAGAAGAGGACAATTTACGGTTATTCCTAAAGATTTCACGGAGAATCCTAATCAAAGAATGTATGTCTTTAATCAGCGCTTCCCTGGATTCTTTTGGTGGTAGTCTTGGGCGTTTTGTGAAAGTACGAGACATTAATTTAATACGCAAAAATGATATATCAAAATGTAAAAACGTTAAATTATTTTGTTAACTAGTAGATTCATTAGCACGCTATCGGCGATATCATCCTTCTTCTTATGTTTATTGAAGGAATCGACTAACGCGGGATATAAACGCTCTAACGTTTCGCTGCATACCGCAATCGATAATTTTTTATGCGCTTTATTTTTAGTCGTATACTTAAGGTGTAAATCAGTGAATTTCTTCTTAGGATCGTATATAATTAGATTCTCTAATGGTATTTTTGTTATGCACAACGATATGATGCAGTACATAATCTCCATTGCCATAGTATTCGTCTGTACTTGACGTTCAACGATGATCCGCTCAATAGCATATTCATTAATGATTTTCGTTAAGAATTCGTTCAAAACATATGCTCTCTGAACGGGAACGCTATTGATTTTCTTTAATCTTGCATCTTTTTTGTATGTATCCTCGATGTCGAAAATATCGAAGATAAGTCCTTCCGTGGTTAATATAGAGTATCCAAGGTGACGAATACCAATATCTATGGAAAGCGTTGGAGTAATCGTCTCAATAGTCACCTCTACGGAATATTCGCTAAGATCCTCGGATATGGAATCCATTTCTTCAGCTGTCATTATGGAAGCATAAAAATATATACTTAATTACGTTCCGCTCCGACTAACCTCATTCTGGTGGTATTGGGGATGTTCTTCTTCTTGCTGTTGGCGAAAGGATTATATGTATCGGTAGTGAATTTCTGTTTATCATCCGGACGGTTACCCATTTCAGCTTTAACGGTTGCAATTTCGGTCGGTTCAACGATGTCATCGAAGTTATTCGCAAAGCGCTTATTACCGAATTTAGTAATGTTAAACTTAGTGTATAAGAAGTATACATCATTACCGACTTGCCTTCCGGAATCCGTTTGGAGATATATATTATTATATCCCGGTGGAGCGCTAATCTCTACAGCAAAATCATCAAGGACAGCATTAAAATCATAGTATGGAAGCTTATAATTCGTACCAAATTCACTTAGAACAGCACTAACGTGACTAGACCCAAAGATTGCCTTGTTAAACATTGTACGCTCAGCGATAAACTGATTATTAACAAACTTAATGGGTTTCATTATAAGTTCGTTGTCAGCGATGTTCTTAGCATGTGTTTCGTTAAAGGTATAGCCTATAAGGAATTGTATAAGCGGCATACCATTTGGAAGGTTAAGATCGATATAATATGGCGTAACATTTACGACCCACGAACCGTCGGTATTGAAGGTATAGTTGCTAAGCATTAGCGGTACATTGTTAGAGCTTATCATCTCATTATAGCGTGTAGTCAGAACGGTTTTAATGCTATTGACATTACCTTCGAGGATAGCTTGAGCAATTACATCATACGCGTTTTGATTATCTACATACTTAACCCAATCGTAAAAAGTTTCCATTGCAGCGCATGTTCCTTGGGTTAACGCAACAAACCAATACGATCGTAGTAATGGGTTACTGAGTCCAGCTTTAGCGACTAAATCTCTACCGCCAATCGCATAAACGCCTACATTATCACTGGTACCCTTAACGTATGGTTGTTGGATAAAGGCGTTATTGTTAAGGATCGTAACGAATTCGTTAACACGGTCGTTAATGAAGTTAGTATAAGCCTTATTATGAAGGTACATCAGTGAGGTTTCTAACGCTAAAAGTTTCTCGATTCTAAGGTTATCCAGTTCATGATTTTGGCAGAACATAGCCATTGGACAGAACATATTAATGTTAACCGCTTTGGTTGGCGGAAGTTTAATACCTAAAGCTCCTCCGTTAGTGACCATGAACTTAAGAATCCATTCGGGAATAAAGGAGAGGATATATGCGCTCATGATCTTCGTTCCGTATGTATTCGTAAAGAATGAGTCCAAAAGCGCTGGAATCTTCATGATATTCTCTATAGATTTCATGAATCTAGGATTATTCTTAAGGATAGCGAAAATGTTCTTCAGTGCGTCCCATTCCTTAGCGTAAATACCATTAACGAATAACCCTGTAATGATGTTCTCCATAGTATCAGTACCATGCTTTTCAGTGGCGATGAACGATTCATCGATCGTTATTGGAAAATCATTAAGGATATCGTTCTGGTATTCTGTAAATTTAGATTTCGCATATGCACTCGCTAATTGTAGACCGATGGAGGAATTTACGAACGGTTTCTTTGAGCCTGTCGATAGTTGCTTAACTTCTGTGACTAACCTCTGTGGCGGTAGGAAATCGATAGTACCATGGCTCTGAATATCACCGATACCCATATAAGTAAGATCCTTATTGATCATAAACGGTTCGGTACCACCGGAAATAGCATAAGCAGTCCATTGTCCGAGTTCATATTCGTTAAGGGTTTTCGCACAGAATAATGGTAGCTTACGGAAAACCTTAGTGATTGGATTGTTTTGTATAACGATTTCGACTAAATCGCATAACGCCTTATGAAAACCAGCTTGTACGACGCTTTTAGTAACACATGTCTGCTGGCTTATAGCTTTCTGGAGTTGCTTAGTGGCATCGTTAATGATAATATCATTACGGATTTGTATAATGTTTTCTGGGTTAAGCATCTCGCTGTACATAGATTTAAGAACATCATTACTGAAATGCTTAACAAGTTCATGTGGTTTAGCGAAAAGCTTAGTCATATTCATACCATTGGTAGACGCGATAAGTTTCTGGTAATACTTAGTGAAATTAGCTTCAATGGATTCGAAGAAACTGTTATGGGTTGAACCGGCGAGAATCTCACCGAAAGTATAGTTGTTGCAGTTAATGAAGAAGTTATAAAGGTAAGCTATATACGGTAAAAGATCAGCGATATTCTCACCTGTATTAGTATAGCACAGTGGACGAATATCGTTAAGAGTTATAGCCCTATCCTTAAGCTTGAAGGTCTTACTGTTAAGGAATTCCTGAAGGACCTTATTGTTGAACGATAATACTGGTTCATAGATATAACATTTACGGGTTTTCTTTAAGTATCTTGCCCATGAGAATATAGGATCAACATCCTTATTAATCGGTTCGATTCCACGAAGAATTGATGCGAAAACCGCTGGCTGAGAATTCTTAACGAATGTCTCGAAAATGGTATACATTACAGCAACTTTCTTAGTCTGACCCGCATTAAGGATATAGTAAAGCGTTGAACCCTTACCGTCCATCAATTCTGGATAGCGCTCAAAGATTTTATTGGTAAATTCAATCGCTTTATATTTATTGCCAATGATTTCTTGTATTGGGTTGAAGTTATCGGTTTTAGCCTTAGCGACCGTCTCTGTAAAATCTTTATTATAGTTAATCGCTCCGGTGATATCCATTTGCTATGTATAATTAACAAAAACTCCTGTAGTTTTCGTTTAACGGTTATATGTTAAAAATACCATACAAAAATAATATTGAGGTTTTTTATTCAACGATATCTAATAATTCATCGATAATTCCAGCATCAATCGATGGTTTAACGTCCGCTTTAATCGGTATCGTTTCTTGAGTATTTTCAAGCAATTCATCCAATAGTTCTTCGCTGATGGATGAACTGACAGCTGGCGTTAAAATATCATCTATACTGATTCCATTATATAAGTTTACTAGTTCGTCCATATCTGTAGGAAGTTCTTCGCAATCTTCAAGGGAATCGCTATCATAATTCCATGAATAGAAGCGGTGATACTTTCCTGCATTAATGAGGTCATATACAGTGTATTTTCCTTCCGGATCGGGATGTGAAGACCATTTATCGAAAACGTTTTTAATCAATTCTGTTTCGTCTACCGATATATCTACATCATGATACATACCGAACTTACTGTAATTCTTATAAACGAAAACGCTATATAAGTAACGCTTAAAGTCTATCTTTGCGTGGTTTAGCATATAGTCGTACATTAAACGGTCAAATTTATGGGCAGAGATAACAGATGTACTATAAAAGTGTTTCTCTGCAGCAATTAACTTACCGATTCCTGAACGCTTTGACATCGTATTGGCAGTCATTATAGGATAGAATACAGCTAATGCATTTTCGTATTTCTTTGCAGAAACTATCGTCTGACGGTTATAATCATTACCGAATAGTGGAGCGAGACGTATAACGTAATCGAATATACGGTTATCTTTAATGAGTTGCTCTTCCGTACCATCTTCATAGACAACCGTAAAGGCTAATCGCCACTGTTCTATAGGAGAATACACCTTATCGTAAGCGTGTAGACCGGTAATATAAACGTTAGGATTGTTGGAGAATAGTATGAAATAATCCGTGTCTGCCGAACATATTAATGTTTTAGGTTGAATGGTAATCTCTTCATCACCTTGTTTCCTGGAGAATGATTGTGTAGTCTTTTCTCCAATGTTTTTGATCACTAAATCAGCTTCATCTTCTGCAGCAATAACGTGCAATATTCCTGGATGTATCTTATCGAATTCCATAAAGATTAAGCTACTAATCATACGCCCTAATGCAATAGCATTACACGGTTCCATGAAGTGGAACGATTGACGATATAATGTAGCTAATATATCATCCGTATCCGTTTTAAGCTTATCGTACATTTCTATCAGCTGAGGTTTCTTTGAGGAAGCCTTTTTACGTGCTTCCTGTTCCTCGGTTTTGAGATCGAATTCTATCTCTTCAACTGCTTCATCAGGTTTAAGCTCAAACGGTTCATCCATATCTTTACTCGTTGAAGCGACGCCATTAAAGAGAAATTCTCTAGCGAAAGTACTAATATCCATGTCAGTAGTGAGCTTATAGTTAACTCCCTTCTGAGGATCCATACTAAAGTAAATCGTATTTGGACGGAAGCGTTTTAGCCATTGGTTTAAGACATCAACGCCTCTACTCTTAGCGATTTCGACTATGTATTTCATTTGATATAGCATGTTACGATTGATCGTGTTGTACTTAGTTTTCGGAGCTTTTCGTTGTAAATCGCTTGCCGCGCTCAGTACAAATGTTATGATAAGATTGCTACCATCAATGACTAATGTATCGAATTGTGGCAAATTCTTATTCGCAACTGGCTGCTTTCTAACGATATTATTGAGGTCTTTGACTCCCATGTTAGACCCATAATAAAAATAACCTGGAGCAGGAGTTTCTATGCTCTTATTAGGAGACCGATATACTTACTAATATCAGCGATATCATTAACGATAGATTCGTTAGTGGAACCGCATATAAAGGCTAATTTATATAGGTCCTGGTTACGTTGCATTATGTTACGATTTACAGAAGGAAATCTCGATGTTAAATACGTAAATGGAATGAATTGCGTTATCTCATTTATCTTATCTTTTAATTGCTGTCTATTGGCGACCCCGTCTAATAATGCCGCTAAACGAGCGATTACACCGTTAGTCCTTATTAATCTCTCGCTAACGGTTTCGTTTTTAGATTCGTTTGTAGAGCGAGTGTTTAGCTTATGTTTCTTTAGTAACGCATCATAGTTAGCGCGTAATATATATTCGCTCGCGGTTGGATATAAACGCTTAAGTTCCTTAAAGAACCTCGGATCAATAAACGGTGTACTGTTTCCGAGTGCGGCATCATTTTTGATCTTGTTTATTATGAAATCCTTATTATACGTATGCCATTGATGGGTATAAAAATTAGCGGGTACGTATAAATCTGAACGCTTAATGTGTATATCGCTTTGCTTATTATCCTTATAGTTTGGTATTATGTCTTCCGCAAAATCGTTTATTAAAGATTGATCGGTTTCTGTGTTCAATAGCTCCTGGGTTTCATATGAAGGAGTAGGTTTAACGAAATAATTAAAGCGTCTGTTTAATGGTTTTAACATGTCGTTTATATTCTGAGGGGGAATAGTATAAGATCTGTTTCTTTGCATAGGCATTATACGCGCTTTATTCGATATCATCGATTCCGGAGGGATATTCTTATATAGATTATCGTACGGCGGTGGTAATTTATTAATATATGTGGGGTTTAATCTTCTTTCACGTATCGGATAATCGTGTATGCCTATAATGCCTCTTTTCCGCATATTCTCTAGTGTTTTTTCAACAGTGTTATCATCACCGCCAGGGATTAATGGTAGCGAATTATAACCGTCTGGAATAAACAGATAATCGGTATCGTTTATCGAATCAACACCATAAACCAAACGGTTATAGCTTATACGCGCGGTTTCATTATAGTTTTCTCCATTTATCATAGAGTTAATAAAATCATCCATGTTTATACTATAATATAGTAACTATATATAGAACTAAATGAGTGAAAGCCAACTGAATTCGCGTGACATTACGTTCCGAACGGTGTTTCACGACGTTGAAGGAATAAAATCGTATCTACGTAAACTTAGAAGTGAAAATGAAAGAGTTATGAAAAATATACAGTCTTTAGTGCAGAATGAAGTATACAAAGCGTTTAATTCAGCCGCAACATTAAGTAGTATGGTTCATGAGGCAGTTAATGATATTGTATCACCGTTAAAGACTGAATGGGTTAATGATGATTTTGTAGATTATATCGGTGAGAATATAAGCGATATAACTATAAACCTTGTATCCAACAATTTTATGTCTATCGTTGGGTATAACAGTAATCAGTTTAATGCTTATATCAATAGCTCTTTAACTAGCAGTGCGGTAGAAGGGTTAATCTCACCGTTACAGACGTCATGGGTTAATAACGAATTTATGGACTATATCGCCGATAATACAAGCGATACAATTGTAAACCTTATATCTAACCGCTTTATGTCTATCGTTGGCTATAATAGTGGAGAACTTAACGCGTACATCAATAACGCTATAACAAGCAATACAGTAGAAGCGTTTGTTTCTCAGTTACAGACTGAATGGGTCAACGATGACTTTATAGATTATATCGGTAATAATTTAAGCGATACAACCGTAAACCTTATATCTAACCGCTTTATGTCTATTGTTGAGTATAACAGCGGAGAACTTAACGCTTATATCAACAGCGCTATAACTATTGGTGCTGTGGAAACGCTTATATCCCCGTTAAAGACTGAATGGGTTGATAATAGCTTTATAAACTATATCACCGGGTTTATAAGCAATTCAGGTGGAAATATAATAAATGATATTCAAAAAGAAATCGCCGATCAATTCCCTGAAATCGACGTTAAAAATATACTCAAAGATTACCATTTAATCGAGAAACATTTTACTACTCTTACAGATAATGTAACGATAGATACGAGCGGTTTAGCTAATCCAGAAGCAGCGTTAGAGCGCTTTAGGATCCTCGCGTATATTAGTGGTGATAAAGCAACGGATACTCTACATTATACATATACAGCTGGCGCGATAACTGAAGATGCCTATACTCTCATCACAGACGGAGCCACCACTGCTACCATCTTAAGTGCCACGCAGTTGAATATAGCCACTTTAACTACCGGGATTAACTATCTTACCGTGAACTTTAATATCAGTAACGTGGATTACATTAATTATACCGGAGGTACTCTATGGTATGGATTTACTGATTTAGTAAACCCCGAATCATCCACGGATTATACCGTAATGGTTTCTATAGACGGTTCACCTAATTACTTACCGTTATTGACGAGTGCAGGAGGACATTTTACCGTATCGTCTAAGGATAAGTTAGGCTATATTTCAGGCGCGGCAGAAGCTATACGTAATCAATTCGGTTCCGGTATAGATGTGGTCGAAGTAGTTCCCCATCCATTATTAGTTAATGATTCCGAAAGATATATCGTTTTACGTGCTATTACCGATAGTACTAAGAAAGGTAACTGGGAATATCGTGTTAATAGCGCTAATATAGATGCATATAGTTATAATAAAACATACGATAGAAGCATATTAAAGTTCAGTCCTTTAGAAACTCCTATAATGTATGCTAATAAATGCTCAGAAACCCCTGCCGGCACCAATTATTATATCTGGAAGCTTGATACTGTTTTCGCTAATAGAATGGACATTTATAGTATCGATTTAAGTAATTTCGTTCCATGGACTACCGAATTACCAAATGGATTGACGACGGCGTTAAACAGCACCCCACTATTCAATAATATTAATAACAACGATGCTAACTTCGGTAAACTTGGTATCAGGGAAATGTGCAGGGGTAGTGCTAATCTAGCCAGTATTGATCTACGTTGTATTAACTCAGTAGAAGAAATTATGGATACAAATAATACGTTTACCGATTGCACTAATCTCCGTACGGTATACTGTAACGAATCCGTTAAAAATTACATTTTACCCGCCATTTCTGGTCTCCTTACCAGTTATGCATGGAATTATATAACCGATATCAGTGCGTGGGTCGCAACACCAACGCCCCAATAATCATAGATTAATAATTTATCATAACAATACATATTTACCTTAGTCTATTTTTACTTTTCCATCAACGAAATGTTAAACGCTGCTACTAGAACGGTTAGATCAGGAGCTTCCCCGAACTTCATTAATGTAATGAATAACGATGATGGCGTGACCACTAAACGTAATACTCCGCCATATTCCATTCCACAGGAAGATAAGACTGGAGCACATTCAATTGCTGCTTTAGATAGGTTTATATGCGATTCTAAAAACGGCAGTATCTATTCGGATAATATTAAAGCGTCTATAGGCGAAAGACCAGAAACTATTAACCCGTATATTCCTACAGAAATCAATAAACCGCTTCCACGAGAAACATTTAGAGTAACAGACGGAAGATTAGCTAATAGTTGCGGCTGCGGACTCAACAAAAAGAAAGGACTTTTAACTGCGCCAGAAACCTTCTGCGGTTGTGGTAAGACTTTTATGGATAATGCTGACGGTTTTATGCGTTACGGTCCGATCGTGATCGTCGTTCTTGTTTTATTCGCTGCGCTTTTAGTTGCGCGTATAATTATCTACCGTAAGGGTAAGATGGAAAGCTCATCCGCATCTACAATGCAAGGAGGCGCTATAGATGAATCTTTTGACGCTATTATTTAATCAGTACCACTATATTCATAGCCTTCTTCCTCTTCATCATAGTCGTATATTTTTTCGTTAGTTTTATCCTCGATAGCAGCTAATTGCATACCGTTTCCTGCTTCAATCGCCTGCTGTCCGTTAACGGGTACTTCAACGACCTGAATGTTACTGATCATCGTTTCGAAGATAGATATAACGGCTAGCACCGAATCGGAGATATTAATATTGGCTTTCTTAAGGAGATTGCCGAAAGCATGCCCTTGAACGCTGCTATTATCGAAGATTTGATTAGTAATTTCCTTTACAGCGCCCTTCATCTGGATATAGCGTTCATTGCCTGTCTTTTCGTCTCTTCCTATGCGAATACCGTTAGGAAATACCGTTGAAGTTATGGTCGTTAAAATGTTACCTCCTTTCTTGAAAACGGTATATAATTTCTTTTCATCATAAGCTTTCTTATAAGCGCGTGCGAGTTCAGTTAACTGCGTTAAAGTCATCTCGCTTATATCATCCTGTGTAAGCGCGCCGATATCACGGATTTTACGGTACTGATTAATCTCTTCCTGGAGTTCTAAGCGTTTTTGCTCTTCTAGCTTCATCTTATATTCTTCCTTCTGAACGACAGGCGTTAACTCGCTACGGGCAATGTTTGTCGTTAAACGGCGCACATCATCGTACGTTAAAAGCTTATTAGTAGTTATATCGTAATTGGTAAGCCCTGAGGTTCTATTATAGGAGAATTTCTCTGGAATAATTGGTGTAATGGGGTCAAATTGTTCATTCTCATCAGATAGTTCTTGCGACTCCATTAATGAGGTCTGTGGGCGTTCCGGTTCATTATCATCTTCTTCAGGCTCATCCATTTCTTGTTCGATTGCAGACATAACATTAAACGCTACAACCTTACTGAAAGCGCGTTTAAGGGTTTCGGGCATGGAAAGGCTATTAGCGACAAACTCCTTGACTTTATTGATTAAAGGGTTTTCGTATATGTTATTATCGTTAATCCTTACACCGAAAAGCTGAGTTATATTAGGGTTAATATACGTAAAGGATATATGGTTAGGTTCCTTCTCCGTGAAATCCTGAACGTGACTATCCATGTATTCTATCAATTGTTTACGTTTAGCGTGACCTATATCGCCATGAAACGGGTTATCCTTAAGGAATTCAAAACGCACATCACGGTACATTATTTATATAAAACAACAATATACATGATATATTTACTTACACAGTTAAGGAGTTACTTAAAAATAGCAGTTAAACGCAATCAATTATCGGTTATATCCTTATAGATATTATTTATAGCGTTTAACTCTAAAGTACCGCTATTGATGTATTTTTGTAATATCTCCTGTATAGATTTGCGTAAATCGCCATCAGTCGAACATCGCATATGGATATCCTTAAGCGAATCATGTTTAATGGATTCCTTAATCATTTCCTCTATATCGTTATATATCATGGAGTTCATGGTAAAGAAGATAACGTTTTTACGCGCACGCGTTACGCCTGTATATAGCATAGAGAAGTCAAAAAGATCATCAATACAGATAGCAACCTTATCGAATTCTAATCCCTGGGATTTGTGAAAGGTATAAAGATAAGATGGCATAACTATAGGTACTTTCCCATTGGAATTTACCCCTTCAACATTGCGTATAAACATATCGGTTATGACGTTCTTTCCATGTATAGTATCGATGGTAACAGATGTAGCGTCAGCCATTAAAAGCTTAGCTTCTTCACCATTATATAATGAACCCGTATTCATGGTTAAGTAGACCGATTCGTTAGGTATATATTTCCAATCGTGATACGTTAAACAATCTTTCCCTATACGTGCACGATCATTGAGGATCTTTAAGGTATTATACTTAGACGCTATAACAGTATAGTTATCGTTACGAATCATCTTAACTATATCATCAGAGGTATGCAATAAAGGTAATATCTCTAATAAATTTCCGTTAAATACCGTCTCCTCAACGAGCTTCATTATAGTATCGTTACTACGGTAGTTTGTAGTTAAAACCTTCGAGCGTGATGTTAGTTCGGTTACCAGTGGACTATTAATACATAAAGAACCCCAGTGGCTAATTATCGGTACGATATTCTCTATAGGAAGCTCCTTTATCGGTAATACATGGATGGCTTTGTTTAGAGTACTATAATTAATAGATTCGTTACCGTTAATCGTACCGAGCTGTAAAGGATCTCCCACTAAATATACCTCGCGTTCTTGCAAACAATCATCGCCTGCTCTGAAGATACTCCTTATACATTTATCCAGTAATTCGGATGAAATTAACGAAAACTCGTCTATGATTAAAACGTCAAACGGTAAGTAACAACCCATAACTTCACCGGAGAAATCTATGCGAAAAAAGGAATGTAACGTTGAAAAGTTACATTTAGATGGAAATCCTCTACGGCGCATATTTTCGACCGCGCTATGCGTAAACGATAGACAATAAACATCTTTACCACGTTTTATGTGATGTTCTGCGACTTTTTTCGCATATGTAGTCTTACCAGTACCCGCTCTACCGATTACTTGTTTAATGGCTATCTTTACCATAACCGTTTAACGATGGTAATAAAGGATTTCATACTGATCTAATTGTTGAGAATATATTTAATATAACCCTAAATGGATAGAAGTTTATCAGTTATCTTTACCGTATATAATAAGGAAAACTACCTTAAAAAGGCACTTGATTGTCTTTACGAAGCTGTATCGTTACTGGATACACTATATGAGGTAATCATAATAGAAGATTGTTCAACGGATTCTTCATACGAAATCCTTAAGGAATACGGTGAAAATCCTTGCACTATCATACTCCGTAATGATGAGAATAAAGGGCATTTTCAAACGAAATGCCGCGGATATTTAGCCGCTAAACATAGCTGGATACTGACAATCGATGGAGATGATTACATTGATAAGGAATACATTAAAGAACTCGTTAATGCCGTAAAGGAAGATACATACTTACTGATCGCCCGTAACAATAAAGTCTTAACGACGCAGATTACTGATTCAACTTTATATTGGTCCGTTCATAACTTGCCATTTATTATATTCCGTAGGGAGTTAATCACTAACCATATCGATTATTATAAAGCGCCTTTACCTAAATCCGCATGGGATGATTGCGTAATAGTTACCCCATTGTACTGTCAAGTAACCGAGATGGTTGATGCGGGTAACAAAAACGCGTTAACGCATTATAAGAATACTTATAGATATAACGTTAATTATACCCATTCTAATGAAGAACTTACCGGTATCGCTAAAGTAACGCTAGAGAAAGGAGTTCAGTTAATGAAACACCTTTCTGATTGGGCAGTTAAGACAGGTTATATGGATAAATATTATAAGTTTTTAATCCCTGTCCTTACCCAATATCTAGGAGTGTTTAGCGTAGGCGTGCAGCTATTAAGACCTTTCGTTAAACAAATACATCCTCGTAAGGATAACTCTATAGTTGTTATATACGAGTACAGCGATAGAACAAAAGAGTTAAAGGATTATAGACAACTTAACTCTCAACTAACGTTCATCAACGACGCGTACTTTTCATACTCATTTACCGACAGCGTTAGATATCTATACCAAAAGGATTTGATTAAAAATAGACCCGTTTTACGTATTAGCGGCGACTGTAATTACACTAATATGTTCATAGATGAGATACTAAATAAAATTAAGGATAAAGAGTTTAAATTCGACTGTGCCGGCTATACTTATAAGCATAAAGGCGTTACATATATAGATTATTCTAAACCGGTATTATATAACGAAAATGCGTTAAGGGTAATAGAAAAATCTACCTCTCCTATTGCTGTACAAGAAGTGATGCGTTTAATGAATAAGCTTAATACAGTTTCATTAAACGATATGTATGATGGACTTGTATATAGTAAATCCCATCTGGATTATAGCTTAACGTATATTCCAAAAATAATATCTAAACTGAAGAAACCTATAGAACATATCATGAGATGTATCTGTAAAGAGGAGAAGATAAAAGATATGCCTATAATGTATATTAAAGATGAAACGCGTTCTGATGAGGAAAATTCAGCACGCTTAAAGGAGTTTGAGAAGGCGATTCCGAAAGAGATTTTACCTGTAACATTTGAAGCGTTGAAAGCTGTAATATCCACGGAAGAACATAACGAACCATGGTTGATATTGACATATAATATGTTACCGCAAAACTGCGTTAAGATAGTAGTATCCGCTTGGCAATTATACTTCGATAACATTTCGTTCAATATGGTAACGCATATACCATGCTATACTGAGAAACCTAACCGCATGAAGATGTACGCTCCATTAGCTAAGCCGAACAATGTAATTTCCTATGGCGGAATCATTAAGTGTAAGTGCTTAACGGCTGAATCAATCGACGCTCTAAACGGTATCTATCAAGCGATATAATGGTACGGTAAAAATATAAATGACTCCAAGTTTTCGTCAGTTCTCTCTAAAGAGAGAAATAGCCTCAATGTTTTTATAAGTTGATGATTGCGTTATTAGCTTCTACAAACGCATCGCTTAACCTGAATTTCGCATAGCTTGTAGCCTTTTCGCTAAGCGTGTTAGTGATTTCCTTAATGGTATCCATGTTATCTTTGATCAATTTAGGATTGATCTTTGCGCTATTCAGTAAGGAAATGTATATATCCAAAGCGCTTTTAGGCGTAAATACTCGGTCATCAGTGGTAATGCTAAATGGAACTATATTATATAGTATACTCCAAGCAACTGTGTTATGATACGACTCAAAGGTTTTTGCACGATGATTACGTATTTCAGTGATTACTTCATCATGTATATTGAACTCTGACATCATCTTAACGATACACATTTGCTGTGGTTCTCCATGTACATTATCAGCTAGCATACGCTTAACGGTGGCTTCGTTAAATGTCTTAAGTTCCATGAGAATATCATTATAGTTATTATTAGTTAACCTATTGATTAATGTACGTATCTGCTGCGGTTGTCCGGTTACAACTTCATTGAAATAGTCCAAAATCACGCCTTGAAGATTGAATTCATGCAATAATCCACTATCGCGCTGGTTATAACGATAATTACTATAAACGATAAAGATTTTAGCGATAGTATCGTATAACATACGCTCTTTGTTTGCATTATCTGATACGCATTCTTTGTTACGGTAGAAGCGTACAGCGTTCATATAATCCTCTTGCGGATATGCGTTACGAATATCAGTTAAATGTGCATATTCGGGGTCGATTAAACCAGAATGCATAAAGCCATTATTGAGCACGCCATTCATCAACATTAAGTCAGCGTACCGTATAAAATCATGCGAAATCCTTTCCGGAGTCGCTTTAAGCCGTACATAATGGAAACTCTTAACGATATGCCCTATACGGTTTACCCAATCATAGGTATTCTTTTTAAGGTTATTTATCGCTTTTGTGCGTGCATCATGTGCCGCGTTTCTATTGTTTCTGTTACGTGCTTTACTGTTAGCTTCCTGGAATTCCGCGTCAATTATTTCGCGTTTCTTAGAACTACTAGTAAGCAAAAGGTTTTGATACGCATATACGGCAGTTTCATACCATTCTTCATGACATTCTTGTGTTGGATCATCCTCGGAGATATCACTAGAATAATCCGATAATCCTGAAGCAATTGAACTAGAACCACTAAGCAGTTCTATAGAAGTGGAATTGTTTAAGGCATTATCTATACTGTCCGCATTAAATGGATACGGTACAGACGGTATAAGTGCACGGAATATCAATACCCAGCGCTCATATTCATATTTTTGAACGGGGAACGTTATAGTGGTATCTTTAACGCCCTGCGGTACGGTTATACTATTAACTCTATGCCATAATGGAAAATCAATAGTATATTTCTTTTCGCATAGCACTCTCATTACCGACTTAACGAGGATCTTAATCTGTTCGAATAATTGCTTATATCCTTTAAGATTGTTCGTTAAAACCATTTCATTAATATATTCAGAAATCTTATATGATGAGATGGTCAGTCCAGCCGGTTGATCTGGAGCGGCTATCTTCTTAGATTTAAAATCTCCAGCCATATACTTTGGGGTATAAGTGGTAGAGAATTCAGCTTTTTGCGGTGGTCTGTACGCCATGTTACTACCATAATAAAAATCAGTTAGATTATCGTGTATGCGTATATAGTTAAGGATAATGCAGTAATGTATACAAATAACATATTACATAAACCGTTCCAGTGAAGAAAAATATAGCCTCAATCTTTTATATTCACGTCTCATATGGTTCCAGTAGTTCTAGACCGGTTAATATATCGCTTTTCATACAGAACGGAAACAGGATCATCATATCCGCACGGGAGATGTTAAGCGGCTTAAATATCGTGTACCAGTTATCTGTCAGTACTATATTAGTGGTCTTTATGTTAAGTTTTCGTTTAATAAACTCCGTATACGCGCCAGTTAACATGCCATGGTTTGAAGGTGAACTCATTACGTTGTTTTAATATAAAAAATCACTTTATACGGAACTTTAAAAGAATACATAAAAGTAACCCGTTCTTCCGTCTATTTTTCAATGATAAATCATGGCTAGTTTCAGTTTTGGACTACTAATAATAGTAATCATAACCATATGCGTATTGGCGCTCGTTAAGCGCTACGTTTATCCTATAAAGGCTAATAAATGGCGCAATTCCACTGGGCTTAGTAGAACATTAGCGAATATCTATGATTGGTGTGATGGAAGAGGAACCGTTAAGCGTAAGCATTGTACTGAATTCGTTGAAGATGAGGAAGTGGTATATGGAGATGAATAATCGCTTCGCGTGCAACTACAAAAATAGATACGTTGTTTTTATATGATATTCAGCGATTCATCCTCAATGATTGTCTCCGTTGAAGTATTGGTTATCTGTACGTTATATTTAACGTATACATCTGGGTTTTCTATGAGGAATAAGTGCCAGTACATAGCGATAGTGTCCATCGTTTGAGAGTCTATATATTTATTGGGTAAACAGTATATAATATCCTTATATTTATGGAAATAAGATAGCGACTTAATGATGCATATCAAAGTGCATCCGAACAAGGGAGAATTGTTCTTATTTCCATTCATTTTAACGATATTCCTCTTATAGTAGTTGTTGAAGGTTACTATGATATCCAGTAGGTTATCCTTGTCATTATTATTGATTTCCGTGAATGGGATATTAAAGACGTAATTCGATATGATGAAGTACTCTTGACCGTAATTGTACTTCTTTGGGATACCTTCATTGAACTTATATACATCATCAAAGTCAAACATCAAACCGCCAATCGTTAAGCGATTTTCGTTAAAACCTTCAATATTTTTACCAAAACACTTAACTATATACGCATATATCTCTGTACGCTTCATGGAGGGTTTATATAGTATCATGTCGAAGAATTTACCGATATTGTATACGTTTTTACCTTTTTCCGTATCGATTGAGATAACATCATCACCGGTAGGGATTGAACGCTTATTCTTTAGCCATTCATCGATAATCTTCTTCTGTATCTCTAGTTCCATAGAAATGATATCAGATGTACCGGAGTTCATTAAACGTCTCGCTAACTCGTTCATTTTATAGAATTCGTCCATGATTATCTTATAAACCTTGAACGACCAGCGATTACTATGTACTCTCTCTATTTTACGATTAAACCATGCGCTATCTATAATGGTATCCGTTAATTGTTGATACTGTATGCGAAACTCATTAAGGGTATTAGAAAAGACTAACCAATCGTATATGTAATGTAAATCAGTTAACCATAATTCTATATAGTGTATTATTTTATTGATTGCGATAGGTATTTTCTTTTGACCGCACAACGAATCGATTTGCTTAATGATATGCTTAGTGTTATTGATGTTAAGCTTAGTATTTGGTGTACTATATGTACGTGGCGCCTCGAAGTTACAGTTAGTGCAACCATAAGTGGAATCATCGAAGAAAACTAAAGGAATATCGCAATGCGGGCACTTTGTAATACCACGCTTTGAACGCATTACCTTAGTGGTTTCCATAGTAAACGATGCGGTTTTCATCATATCAGGATCTGTATTCTGATGATATTGTTTAAACGTATCGTATCTAGAACAATCCATGTCCTGGAATAGCATTTGCGCATCATCTTCATTTTCTTCCATTACCAGACGAATTTCATCGAGTTCATTTTTAAGATCTATGTACTTTTGTAAAGGTTGACGGTCGCTATTTGCGTAACCATCGATGAATAACGTAAGATCGTTATAGAAGTCCGTAAAACACTCACGGAAAGGCGCTTTACCTGTATTCATTATTGTTAATGCTATAAAAATAATCAGTTAGAATGGGATCCGGTATATGTACTTAAATGAAGTATTCGTTATATCTTATTCTTATCGTATTGCTCTTTCAGGAATGCTAAACGGGCTTGATTGGCACGGTGGCATTTATCGTAAGAACTAAGCATTATTCGCCAATTTTCCGTATCTTTATAGAGAGCATTGACGATTAACTGCTCGACCTGCTTCAGCTTAGCATAGTCGGTATATTTTTGTATATCTATTAACCCCCGGTGATGAATCATCAAAACGGATTCATAAAGGCGATTTATATCTAAGTAAGACATGCAATCTATAGTTAATTCGTCCATAGAGAGAATCTGTTCCGGTGTAAAGAAAAATGGTTGATCATTAATGTACTGCGTCACTACCGGTTGCGGGACAGAAATATCATCTAGATTTGGATATCCGGGAGGCGTTTTAATCATAAACGGTGAGACAGAAGGGTATAACATAAACGATTGTTGTTCTAAGGATTTATCCATTTTGATCACATAGAAGAATAATCAGTATACGGATAATTAATCGGTATAAATGCATGTAGGAGTCTGCATAACTATTGTTATAATGATTTTGCTTATAGCGAGCATTATATGGCTATCGATCAGAAAATACATGAATGAACGAACTTCTATTAAAGAATTTGGGGGGAGTGCAGAAACTGATGTCTGTAAATGTGATGGATCTGTCGCCGTAATTTACTGGATACCCGAAAATGAACGTAACATACTTTATGTAAAAGTAGGATATAAAGCGCTTCCCGAATACAGTACTCCGAAGTCCCCGACTTATTTGTATGTTATAGATGATGGCAGTGGAATGCCGCCTTTTTCATCTCCGGAATTCTATCATGGTAATATTCGTCGCTGGTTTAAAGATGGAATCCATCACTTTAAAGGCGTAGATAATTGGTACTTCAAGTTTGCTGGTGGTCAGACTATATATCCGACATCAGGAGTCCGCGGTAATCCCCCAACCATCAGCTTTGATACACTAATCGGATCAGCCGGAGTGGCTGAGATACTGGTCCGTTTTTATATACTAAGGAAATTATTAACTGAAAACGGAGTGTCCGCTGGCATTACACAAATTCAATATGGTTCTAATAAGACTTTTCCATCCACTGATAATATTAGCTGGCGAGATTTTTATGATGTAAGATCATCGGGTACATATCAACTGTGGGGTACTAGCTCGGCGACGTCGGGTGAATTATTTAGATTCATATTTGCTACAGACGTTCCAAAAGAAGCTATAATAACTATCAACCAGGCTATACTAGAACTTAGGGAATTATTCGGAACGAATACGAATACAGCTGGAACCACGGATGATGATCTGCAAAAGGTTCTACGGGAATGGGTAGATTGGTTAGGGAGCAAAGGTGTAAACTTTCAAACTTATATTAAAAACGAATTATATACTAAGACTTTCGGGACAATTCCAACTCAAGTGAAGTGTTCATGGAAGCCGTGGTGCAGTAGTTGTGAACAAGTAGATATACCAAAAAAATAAACTCAGAGTTTTTAAATCACTCACGCGAACCTTATGATTTCGATCTAACGATTTACGCCCTTAATATTAAGCAAACATAAGGTTCTTGTACATGTTAGCATAACACTGATTAAACATAAAGATGCCGTTAAAGTTATAGCTATCTTCGCCTGGTCTAGCGCGTTTTAGTACGCGGTCGTAGCATATCTTGACATCGTTAAACAACCCGATTACTATTTTTGCATGCGAGCTGTCCTTAATGAAATCGGCTGCAACTTTAGCATTAATCGCTAGTTCATCCGACTTAATGATCAACGCGGATTGATTATTGGTTTTCGTATAGCAAGGTAGGTTAAAGTACTCGTTCATCCTAGCGATTAATTGGGATAGATGTTGATGTTCTCGTGGAGTAATTAACCCTTTCATCTGGTCCATCCTAATGAAACACCATAACGCATCATCTGGGACGCGCTCGAATATAAGTACGGTATCTTCGGTAACATCTTTAGCGATTCGTTCAAGATATTGGATATAGTAAACACTAACGTACCGTTGGAAATTATATGATGAAAGTTCACCTTTAAGGTACTTCGCTAACTTCTCTGTAGCGTCAGGAAGTACGTCTATATATTCCGGAACGAGCATATATTTAACCTTACCGTCGAGGTGTTTACATATCTCTGATAGAATAGTAGTTTTACCTACTCCAACTGGTCCTGTAACGACTACCTTTTTGCATCGTCTAACGGCTTCGATATTAGTGAACGAGAATGGGCAATCAATTGATGTTCCATTTGTATCGTTACTCATCTGAAGGAAACGGTTAATGGTTTCGATCTTAGTAGATTCGCTGATAGAACCGATGATAGTAGATGACATGTTGTTGATCGTATAAAAATAATCACTTTTATGAGTTCGTTCAAAAATAATAATTAGTAGTATACCTTAAGGTTATTCATTATAGATTTCCTTTACTCGACGAGGTAGATAGTAATCTCCTTGGACTTAACCTTATCGGCGAAGATCTGCTTAATCTGACCCTGAACGTACCTAATAATGGTAAGTGCCATAGCGATATAAGTCTGACGGGTTAACCTATCCTCCTTACGAATATTGATGCAACTCTTACCGAAGTTATTAAGGAACTTAGCAAGCTGTTCAGAGTCAAATGGGTTATCTCCGATAAGCTTTTCAGCCTGTTCCTTATGAGTTTCGATAAAGGCTGGAATATCAAGCTCTTCAACGGTAAGATCATTCTTGAATGTATCATTAAAGCGAAGGCGCTTCTTGGTATCGATTGTACTGATAAATTGTCTAATGAAATCGCTCTTCTTTTCCTTGTCAACGATACCGAAAACATCGAAGCAAAGAGCGATAGTTTCAACGAAATATTCAAGGAATCCCTTTGGAAGAGTGCGGGTATACTTATTAGCGGCTTCAGCGGCGAATTCATTGAAACGCTCAACGGCACGCTTGTACTGAGAAAGGTAAAACTCACCATCAGTTTCAATAGACTTGTTATTGAACTCCATACCTGTAAGAAGTGTCTTAACGAGTGTTCTTGTGCGGCTCAATTCACGAACGCAGTTACGGATATGAGTCTTAATATCACGCTTTTCGGCGGCGGTAAATGCACCCTTTTCCTTAGCATCAAGCTTCTTCTTAAGAGCAGTTGGAATAACGTCATCGAACTTAATTTCCGCACCGCGACCATCAAGAACGGCATCAACAATAGCTTGCTGCTTAATAATAGTCTGGATGGTCTTATCCTTCTTAAGATCCTCGACGATCTTCTTATGGACAGCGGCAACGATATCTTCCATAGATTCACCCTTAGTAAGGAGTTCAAGAACGGTTAAAGTGTTCTGTGGAACATGCTGGATATAAATGGTATTAACTCCGTGCTTAGCCTCGCTTTCACTATCACGAACGGCGTGTGGATAAATCTGGTTGATAAGCTTAATCTTATAAAGACCATCAGTGAAGTACTTATCAACAAGCTCGCAGAGATCGACTGCCTTAACTGGCTTATAATGTGGAAGATCAAGATTCCTCATGAGATGGGAAACGAGAATAGTCTTACCGTCATCGTCTGGCTTATCGAATTCCTTGTATTCGTTAACGATATCAAGGGTAGCGCGAGCATCAAAATCGAAGATACACTTACGAAGATCTTCGACCTTACCAGCCTTAGCGGTTGGATCATATTCGCCCTTTTCGTTAACACGAGAATGCTCAAAAGCGTTAAGGAATTCAATGAGACCTGGGCACTTTGTAACGAAAACTTTAGAGACAGCATCAAGGTTGAACTTCTTGCTTGGCTTACGTGGAACTGGCTTGAACTTAAGCTTAACGTAATCAGCAAGATGGGAAGTAGAATAATGCTCCTCGAAGAAGTTAGCAAGAGCGGTAATAGAGACGTTTCTTCTCTTCTGCTCTGGAACTTCAGAAACCTCAACGGCGGCAGTAGTAGCAGACTTACGGGAACCCTTAGCTGGCATAATAGTTTCCGTGTGTATAAAATATAGTTGTGTTTTTAGTTTCGCATATTTTATATGAAACTTTCGGCGAAACTCATGAAGTGAATTATATTTTTATTTTTACGGTTTTTGAGTGCATTTATTAAGGTTTGTATCACTATATCTAACACCCAAGTATAGTCGATAAAAATATAATATCAAGCCTGTTTCTATAGGGACTCGCTCATATCTTCGCTCGTCTATATTAGAATCTATATTGATTACTCGTAATAAAATGGATGTAGACGTTTCGTTAAACGCCTATCTAAACAATAACCTCTTCGACGTATTAATTAATGCAGCCGGTAAGAAAGAAATGCGTAAAATCCAGTTCTCTAATGAGATACCTAAGTACGCTGTATCGTCTAACGATATCTTCGCATCTACTACCATTAAAGATGTTAATACTTTAAAGGTATCGTCTACAAAAAATGGCGTAGAGATATTCTCTCAACTACCACTACCTAAAGTACTTTCCATGAATGAATTTATGCGTTTAATCGGTTTCATTTATGGCGTACCTTTAGACGCAATAACCCTAGAGTTACATAGTGAAATGAACCGTATCGCGTTTATTAATGATATGACTGTTATAGGGAATACTAGTAGCGTTGGCGATGGAAAATACACCATACACCTTAGCCATTACCCGACAAGTGATGATTACCACTATAGCGACGAATTCCTTACGAATTACATAAAGATATTAGCATATATCAAGGAACTTTATGACCCTAAATTACAGAAATATCATTTAAATATATTCACTAATCGCATCGTTTTTCGCACACGTATTAACGAAACCTTTAAGGATAGGATATCTTTACCGAGGCTCTTTAATAGCTTGCACGTTAATGATTTGTGGAAGAAGATTCTCATTCACGATGATATCTTGGACGATTATTATAGAAATCCGTTTCCAATGCAATACGTTAAAGCGGATTTAGATATAAAGTACCCGTTTAAGGGTACAAAGACGACGTTCAATACGGTAACGATATACGTTAATACTCCCATCCATGATGGTATATCATTATCTAAGTTAGACGTCAATAAATTCGGCGACGTATCCCATACGTACACCATCATGAATACTACATTAAGCTATGAAGAATCGATAAGCACTATACAGAAGTATATTAAGACGAATTTCTTTAAGGATATCTATGAAAAATTAGACCTTAACAATTGCATAGATAGTACGCAGTTAAACGAGCCCGTAACGACTATCGATTCAGTAAGTACCTTAACGTCGGTAAAATTAACGAAAAAGTTCAAGATAGAATCGCTTAGCGAAATCATTCTACAGAGTATCCCAGAGCTGAAATATAGTACTAAAACTTCTATTTCCATGAACGGTTATAGTTTCTTTGGAGAATCGATAATGAATTCCTTTACGGATCTAGCGATTACCCACCAAGCGGTAGGCGAACCAAGTATGAAGAAAAACGCGTTACCTAATATAATCTGCTCCAACTATATCGAAGATGAGATTGTCATAAATATAGGCAATGCGAATAGTTTTGATTGCGCATTAGTGAATACATTAATGTTACTCATGACGCTGCCGATTAACGATAATAAGAGCGAGAAATCTAAAGAATTAACCACTGAAGCCATCGCTAAAAGGTGCATGTCAATTCCTCCTAAAGCGTTACTAAAAATGCTTGAAGATGTAGATCATAGAACGTTTGGTCCTAGATATGTTAAGGGTAAGATTAGACCATATTCAGGTCTATCCCAGAAGGCTAATCAGCGTGTCGTTCCTATATCTCTACAAGAATATGAAATCGTTAAGAAAGATCGTCCAGAGTCCGTCGCTAATATAGAAAATCAAACTACCGGTGCGCGGTTGTGTCTATTCTGTCCACATAAGCTGGCACCGTATATTAACTTCCATTATTCTCCCGGTGAGATATGTATTCCTAAGTGTACGCTAAAGCAAAGCAATAGACAGCAATATGCTTTATGTGCTGAACAACTAAACTTTGAGGATAGAATCGAATTCGATACCACATATGAGAACCAAACGATTGTGCTCTATAATCCACTAATCTCACCGGGTCGTAAATGCAGACCGCCAGAGGAGTTTACTACACTATTATCTGGTTACGTACTCATTAAGGTGGATACTACTGATATCTTTGAGTATACTCTTGAGCACTATAACATCCAACCGTATGTCATTCAGCGCAATACATTTAATCAGTTCTATACTATATATACCGAGTATGATTACGAAAGCGATTACTGTTTAGCGTTTAAATCTGAACTGGATGATAGTTATATGATTACTATCGACGAGAGCTCAGGAAAGTTACTTAAGTTCAGCGGGAATAAGTATATAGAGTCATTCTTTAAGAATAATGCGATTAAAGGTAATACCAGTAAAAATAATTTATTTAACCATGTCGGTAAGCTTTTACGTATAAACCTTAGCGATAGATACAACAACACTACTGACGTTATCTTAAGGGATCTCAATAAAGAATATGGTATGAAATATGTATACAATAACGATTATATCGTAGGGATAATACATAAGGATATATTTTATTGTACACCGTTATTGTACGTTAAATTCATAGATAAGACTAACTATTTTGTGCATCTATTTGATATAGCCGCGGATGATAATTTCGAGAAGAGCTTTCCTGATATAACCAATCTTAACAAGGAATTCATTGACGCAGTCTATAAGGATTACCTAACGGATAGTTACCGCTTAATAGTCTTCGATGGTGTATATACCTTTATCAAACAGACCAAAAATATATCGTTAGACGCTATAAGAAACACGGTTCTATTTGATTATGAAGCCTATAAGCTTAACTTCATGTTCACTAATGCGAACAACGTTAAATCGGAATCTAAAGATATAGCCGAATTTGAGAACATCGTTAAGGTTTTGGTCAAATGGCTTGTCATTTTCGTAAGGTTATTTGGTAATATCCCTGCATCTGATTACATAAAGGAGTTTATGCGATTCCTGAAGATCCAGAAGGTAATAGACTCAAAGCGTACCATTAAATGGTCTGCCAATAACGATTTCGTACAATGGAGATCTTCAACAGTAACGGAAGACGATGTTAATACTTATATAGATTCCATTAAGATGTCTAACTTCGATGATAAGTATGTTCTAGCGGAATACATTAATCATGCGCTTTATAGGCAATACACTGATGAATTAATCTTCCATAAGATCGATAGAATAGAAAAAATAACCAGTAAAAAGATTACCATGTAAGCATTAATTAACGCCTAACGCGGAACTGATATATGTTTCCAGATATGATGTTTCAGGTACAATATTTAAGTTATTATGATCTGCGTTTGATTGTGGATCAAACGGTACAAATGTTTCGCTTTTACCGCGCTTCGCTAATGCAACGATTCCCCATATGATTAGTCCAATTATTACCGCCACAGCGATGATTCCGATAATCCACCATAAAGTATGGCGCTTAAAGCTATTTTTAATACGGTTTACCATAGAACCGCTCGCATCATTGTTTTTAGTAGTATTTTGGATAATGCTTGGATCATTTACGGCTTCTGTAATAGTAAGTTGTTCGTCGGCAGACATTTATTGATTTATGACTAAAAATAATAAATCTTCATGATATGCGTTTAAACTATAGAAGCTAGAGTATTAAACGGTCCCATAAACTTTAATCGATATATAATAGTGTTTTACGGTGTACAAACTTGACTATGCTCGACGAATTAATAACCGTTTCGCCAGAAGAATCTACAGATGAAAAATCCATGCCCGATATATTTGCAGAAGAGAAATCGCCACTATTAGACCAGGAAGATAAAACGGCTGATATATTTGTCGGTAAAGGTGATAATAAAATTACCCTAAAAGATATAAAGAAAAAGATCAACGATTTATCGAAAACGATAGACTTTAGCGACATAACTAAGCCGGATTGTGAAAATAAATATATTCATACGCGTAGTATATGTACCGCTTATATAGTTTTCGTTTTAATATCGCTGATAGGACTAATAGGAATATTTATATGGAAGTATCTACGTGGAGGAAAGCTCTTTAAAAATAAAATAGATACAAGCGAAAACGCTAAGGAAGGAGCGTAAAAGTACGGTAGTTTAAGCGAATCCTTCAGGCTCACTCCTGTCGGAGCTCACCTTAAGCGAATCCTTCAGCATCTTCGCTATAGTATTCACCTTCATCGTTATCGCTTGGTCCAGCGATTATATTTACCGCGTCTATACCAGAAGCGATCTTTTCATAAGCTTCTCTATAGTTACGGTTCAAAGCATCTAACTTTAACGGTTCTGTAATATCATGTAAAGATGCTTTACCGACACAAGTTTTCTCGACTTCATTAGAGTTAATGTAAAGGAAGTAATACTTATAGCCGGAGTTAAATACATATTCCTTAGCGACTTTCATGATATTTTTAGTTGTTTCTGGCATAGTACGAGCACCAGAAACCTTATCGATTGCACCCTCGTTCATAAACACAACATTAACGAGTAACGATTTATCGGATATACATGGAACAGTTGTATGAAGGAATATACATACTAGAGCATTATAATGTCTGCACCTGGTTAACATATCAGTAAAGATAGCGCTAATCGCATCCTTTTCGCGCTGGAGTTTACCCTCATAAAGTACCTTCGCGTTAGACTTAGACATCGCTTCAAGTTGTCCGGTAATATCATCTAGAATGAGTAACGTTCGTGGCGTAGTTTTAGAGTGAAAACTCCTAACGAGAGTCATCTCCTCGTTACTGAATACATCATCACCGTTATTCTTAATGTAATCATTAATGATTGCTATTACGGTCTCATACATAAAGGCGGTTGCATCATTTTGCCCTAATTTACTCGCAGTCATGACATCTTTACCGTGTTCCTTATAGAATTCTATCTGTTCCTTAAGGATTGACGCTTTACGTTGTTGTATATCGATAATCATGTTATTGGCGTCATTTTTATATGCAGTCTTAATCAATTGGAATAGTTGCGCATCGTTAACGTTAATGGTAGACGTAAAAGATTTAATCTCTTCCCAGACGTTAATGAGGTTATTAATATCGGGTTCTCTACGGAAGCACTTAGGAATAACGCTAATGGAAGAATCTTGCATGGATTCGGTGGTGGAGGTCATATAATATATGTTCGAACACTGTCCGGCGAAGGTATGTAGTAAATCCATGGCGATTGTAGATTTACCCGCTCCGGACGAACCGAAGATAAGATAAGCGGGCTCGTTGAAGCGAAAGATCTTATCTAACGGTTTCGCTTCCATTATGATCTCCTTACCGGATTCAAGTACAATAGATTGCTTACGGAAACGCTTATCGTCTGACATTTATGAACAGATTAAAGTTATAACGGAATGGAAGTTATGCACTGGATTTTCAATAGATTGGATACAAAAATAACCTCCATATTTTTATTTCACCGCCACCCCAGTTTGAAACCTGGATATCCCGGTTCCGGAGAAATGATACATGCATAAGCATATAACGGTTCCGATAAGGAGACATATTAATAATATAATCCAGAAGCTAATTCGCACACTGCCATCTCCTCCGAATACCCGCAATGGGATATGCATTCCGCGTTTACGGTACTTACGAATATAGTAACGGTTCCATTTATCAATTTTTCGTCTATCATCACCGGTCAACGGTGTTTCTTTTAACCTAAGCAGTTCATCGTAATTGCCTATGATACCGTGTATTTCATTTCCTACATCGATCGATAAATCGACGTCGTTTTCTATATCACTCTTACGTAACGGGATATGATGAGGCTGTTTACCGTTCTGTAAAGCGCAACCATATAATACTTGATAATCACCGTTACCGAATAATAGGATTGCTTTATATGAAATCATATAAATATCTCCATTAAAGTTATCGCTATACGCATTTCCGCGCAATAACCCGGTTAACGATGGTGTTCTCTTGGAATCATTTTTCGAATCCGGTTTATCTTTGTTAGCTATACCGAAAGCAGTTCTAAATCTACCCTGATCATTCATATTATGTACTACGTATTTGGGAGATTTGTTTGGGTAATAGTATTTACCGGCTATTGATTCTTGATTGCTTGATGCTACTGTATTATTAGTTAAATCTTTCACTGATTCGACTGAGTTATGTGCATTTAGGTAGTTAATAACATCTATTGTTGCATATAATTCATAATGCGTTTGCCTTAATGGATTCGGTCCAAGATAACGATATGCAGGATTCGTCTTTAGACGTGAAGCATATGGTTCGATTGATGCTAAATTTATAATATTATTTGGGTGCTGTAGCAGCCTATTAAATACATCTAGATCTTCCTTTTCTACTGGACAACACGGAAATGATAATCCGTTATAATACTCCGGTGAGAACGCGTATGTCCATGACGCATAATGCTTATATCCTTTGTCATTCCGGTGCACATCTTTACTCGAGAATGATGGATCGAATAGTAATATTTTTCGATAAACTGACCCTTCGTCTCTTATACCGTTAAGGATTTCATTAATAATATAGTCGTGTATCGTATTTACGCCAGCGGTATTTATTATATCATCATCGTCTGAGCCAAACCAAAATAGACCATTCTCTTCATCGTGTGTACGGATATACCAGAACATTAAATTACGCCCAACAGATGCATGTACATGCTCATCTGGTACTATTACTTGAACCGTTTTATCTGGATAATCCTCACTGAAATCATTTAACGAATCGATAAACGTATTGATTATGGAATCGCTTGAATTTTCGCTTTTACGGTCAATACATATTATTATCTGTTTAATCTGCGATTGTAGTAATGGTATATAAATATCTCTTCTAAATTTATCGATAAAAGTAATTGCTTCGTGCGTGGGTCGCTCATCGTAATACTCATGCGTTACTATAGCTTTTTTAGGCAAGGTTACTCCAATAAGATCGGTATAATAACTGGGTCGTCTATTATGCGTTACTTTAATGGAATACCATTGTGTTAATCGTCCTTCGTACATCTGTATAAAACAGCCTAAGCCTCTAACATCCGCGTAAGGCGGATCAGCTGTACCCGGAACGGCTCCGTTTAGTGTTGGTCCAAAGATAGTATCAGCTGTTCTGCGTAAAGGAAATCCATCATCGATTTCCATCATCGTACCCTTACTTTCATTTATATAAAATGGTTCTGTGGCTATCCTAAATAGTGTACTCATGATGGATTCTGATATAAAAATAACCTTATAACTCAAAAAATAACCTCAATGTTTTTATTTAGCAACTGCTATCATCTTATCGAGCAAATCGTTAAGGAATTTACGTTCATGTTCGCTTATAGCTAATCGCTTATCGTCTTTCATTAGTGTGAGTATATATTTGATGTCCACATTCCAGTGATCATATACGACAAACTCAACTATATTAACATCCGGAGCCCTGAAACGGAATAGCGTTAAAGATTCGTGTATATCGGTATACTCAACTGTCATCTTCATGTCCAGTCGTGAACCGATATCCAGTGCACCGAAAGCGATCCTACGATTAAACAGTGCGGTAGATGGTTTAGCGATACCCATCTTCTTAGATTCTTCGAGAATCTTCTTATCTAGATCGCTTTCTTCGGTTTTGATCGACGCGGACGTTAAAAGCTTACGAGAAACCGGTGTCGCATCACCTTCTGCTCTATACGGTATCTCAGCATGGATATAAAACGTTGTTCCTATAGGAATCGCTTGATTGATGTGCACGTACCTAACTTGCTTACAGAAATTACCGTTTAACGGTTCGATTTGCACGGCAGCATTCTCGATTCCTTTATTCTCGCCGATGATGTTAGACTTCTGAGCGACATAGCTAAAGGATTGTTCGTTAACCTTGAAGTACTTAACGGGCAATAGATACTGAAGCTTTAATATATTCGCTAAAGCGATATACATATCGTTACTCATTATATCACCATTTTCATCGGGTTTGTTAGTAGGAAACTCAAAGCGATAGTGCGTTTCTGATAGCATATCAGGGTCGATATAATTGTAATCCTCCTTAGTGAATTGCGCCTTATCGATGGCGATGTGCTTAGTGCTATACTTGATAGACATATCTGTTAACTCCATAATAAAAATAACTTACGATAGTAAGCTAGAAGCGGGTACATTTAATCCCACATTTTACGCCAGCAACGCTTAACACCGTCCCACCAGACATCCTTCCAGAAACCAGCCGTGCCGCGACCTACCCAGATAGGAACTACCAGTATGACAATTACCAGTAGTAAGAACCCGATGATACCGAGCATCATTTTAACATATTTAATATTACATTTTAGTCTCTTCCGGTTCGTTTATTTTAACCACCTTTGGCTCGTTACTTAACGACATACTGGTAAGCTTTCACGAAAGCGTTATCCTTTACGCGATTTACTAGGATGTTATATATCTTCTCGATAGTCTTATAGAACTCAGCGTAAACTGGAGAAACCTTTATGAGCTCGTTCATGCGTATGTGGTTATCTTTGTTTTTAAGGACATCTATTACAGCGGTAGCGATTTGAAGCTTATAGTCTTCACGCGCATTCTCGAACGTTAAAAGTACATCGCGATTCTTGGACTGATAATTACCTACAGAAGGTCTTTTCAGTGGAATATCCTTACATGATTCCTTATTGCGATCAACGCAAATTATATATGATTCATTATTTAATATGCGTGATGTACGCGGTTTTGTGATGTAAACTTCCTTAAAGAATAGCGTTAATGTATCCATTAAGTATGCCGTTTCTGTAGTAATCGTTGTGTACATCTTAAGGAACATCACTCCATGTTCTGCGCAGAGATTTAACGCTAAAACCATTTGTCCCCATTCTAAATCCAGTTGCTGGAATTCCTGAAGGATATCATACGATTCATACCATGCGCCGATATCACCTGTAACGAGAAAGTATTTACGGTTACCTTTTAAGCAAGTCTTTATGTCATTTTCATTAGTTACATCACATGGAGTAAAACGATCAGGGTTATCATGGAATAAGCTATATGTATCTTCTAATGCATGGTTTTCTTCTGTATTCATTAAGGAACACGCATGCCAATCCAGTTCTACATTACGTTTACGGAAGAAATAATCGGCAGCCAGTACAAACATACCAGGCGCACCGGCTACATCATACATAGTCAGTTTACCGTCCTTTATATGTTTTTCTATATACGGTTGTATATAAACGAGAAACTCATACATCTTCATAAAAGCGTTAGTTATCTTAATCTTCTCCCCTGAACGGATTAGCCGTGGAATGATAGTTGTTTGGATTATCTCAAAAGGATGAAGTATAATGCGTAACTTTCTATAGTTTTCTTGGATGAATTTATCTTCTTCATACATCTTAGTGAATACCATATGTTTTTGGTATATATCTTCATTCAGTAGATGGTATTCTTTGCCATCATCTTTTGTGGATTTATCGGGCTTTACATCTGCTTTAGTTACATGCTGAAGAGCGTTCGTATAGCGAAGCATTTTTAATGCTAATTTCTTATTATGTATGCATAAAAATATATTTATTAAACGATTATTCATCATCCTCAACTTCTTTACTGATTTCATCCGCGATTACCTTAAGCGCGTTCTTGCTTAAAGAACCCGGTTCAATAAAGCTAATCCTAATGGAATTATCATAAGGTTTAAGGTCTTTACTGGCGGCTCCTCCATGTAGATGTTTAATGACTTTCACTTCACCGGTCTTCTTATTGATTTCATTAGCGCAGGCAGTCTTATTGCCTACATAAATACCATGGTTATCAGCGAGGTTCTTAATAGCTTCCAGTGGGCAATGATTATTAGTATCGATTAATAGTGTATTATATAAGTGGTCTCCCTTAGGAGTATAAACGTTCAGACCGCGGGATTTAAGATAATCAAATCCAGATTGCCATTCCTGCTTGCGCTTTTCACGAGGATCTTCGTGCTCTAGCAATAAAGCGTTCTCCAGTAAGGGTTTCATACTATAAGAACCACCGCGTTTACCATCCTGTTGAGCACCAGCAACTAACGGAACGTATTGTTCTTTAATGCTGGAATTTAACACTAAAACTCCCGAGAAGTTCAACGGGAATCCTAATTTATGTAATGAAGCCATAACTACATCGATTGGCTGTTTATGACCGTGCATAAGGATATTAACCTTACCGATAGATTGTGTAGCGTCGAGCATAACGACTGGGCGGTGTTGTAATAGCTTATCAGTACCATAAATCTCATCGTTATCAGTCAATTCGTCAATGTATTTGTACTGAACGAGAAGATTCATATAGTTTTCTATATCGAGAATCTCGCCGGTAGTTGGGTTAACGTGCGTTAACATGACACCTGCAGTTAAGTCCGGTAAGACGCGTTGTTTAAGAGATTCTTTATCGTATTTAAGGTTATATAATTCCGCGTTTTCCTGAACGGTTTTATGGTCGTAATCTGTACCGCAAATTATACCATATGGCGCCGTAGTTGAAATCCAATGCATAACGCTTGCCATTGCTTCTGAGCACGAAGCCATAAAGATAACCTCATCATCCTCGTTAGCGCCTAATAGTTTACGGATCTTATTCTTAAACGCTTCTGTTTCCTGCATCGCTTGAAGGTTTTCAGGGTACATAGTATCGCTCTGGTTATATGATCCATGTTTTTGTTTAAGGGTGCTATTAGTGTTTAAGTATATCTCACGCTTTCCGCGGTTTCCTTTAATAGTTTTCGTGCAATTAGGACATGACATGTGCTTCTGTATAGCAGACTGTTTTAGGTGGCATAAAACACATAGCGCATAAACGATCGCGCCTATCAATAACCCTATACAGATTATACATAAGAGTAGCTGATAATTCATGGTTTATATAATAATATACTGAGGAAATAAGTAAATGGAATAGCTTCTCCGCCTATTAAATGTACCGTTTAACGCCTGACCCTAGCGTTATTCATAAACGTTATTTGACACAAGAAGATATCTTAAATGAAACCACCGGTCGAGCGATAACCATGAACGAGACCACCGGTCGAGCGAGGGATTCGAGTGAGATCCTTGAAGGTGGCGATAAAGCGCAACAAAAAGATAACGTTTATAAGCTAATTCACCCATCGAAATTCGATGATAATACCCTTTATACGCACCGTTTAATCCTGCAATATTACCAGGTTATCCCTAAGTATTATCTTCTTAACTCAGATATTAATGTTCTTGTTTATAATGCGAAAACCGGTTCCGGTAAATCAATCGCTGGAGTAAATATGGTTTTGGATTGGTTTAATAGCATCCGTATAAGGGAATTCAATAGAATGTTTGTCCAAGATGAATTTACATCTAGAGCTTCCTGTGGAAATATTTTCGTTGTATCGGTTTGGTCAGGTATAGCCCAGATAATCGATGAATTCTTCCGTCCTGAATTCGGGTACATAGATAAAGAAACATCAGACGCGTTACGTAAGATCCATTCTCCCATAAAGGAAGAACGTGAAGCGGCTCAGGAACTGCGCCATCAACTGATAATTAAGCTAAAGAAATATGCTCACTTCTATGGTTATCAAGCATTTTTTAACGCATGCTTAGGCGATTCGTTAAGCAAATCCTCATTGATACAGGATATAGATTCTCTCATTGCAGCATACAATAACGGTACAATCGCTATATCGGATAGCTTTAAGGAACAGTTAAGAAACTCCGTTATAGTCGTAGATGAGATGCAAAAACTCTACTCCGCCGACGGTATGAACAGTTATGGGTTTTGCATAATGCTTTGCTCTAAATTAGCCAAAGAACTGAACATAAAGATAATGCTTATGTCCGGTACCGTTTTTAATAGTTCCAGCAAGGAAGTTGTTGATGTGCTTAACATCATACGCCCACAGAAGGAGATAATACCGTATGAGTACTATCTTAGACCAACATCACTGATTGAGGATGTTACTAGCTGGGACTTTAAGCAAGATAAGCTTAACGAACTCATTAAAGCTTACGAAAGACAATTCATCTATTATAGCCCCGCTTCACGTGTATCGGGTAAACCGAAGATAATGCCTATCGATAAGCTAGTTAACACTTATGTATACCATGATGAGAATAACACTATGGCTATGGTATTTGATAGACTTCCTAATCTACCACAGGAGATTTATATCGGTTCAACGGTAATCAGTGATGAAGATGATATTGTACCGTTTATGACCTATCAGTGTTTAACTTCCGGTGAACAATCGAAAGCGTATAAGGAATATATCGCTAATATTCTTTCTAGAGCTACTGGTAAAGATGGTATCACTCAACGCGAGGATATCGATGAAGATGATAATAAAAACACTATAAGTATCCGTGATGCGGCAATCCCTAAAACAGATCGGTTAAAGCACGGTATCATTGAATCCGGCGGGGCTTTCATCGGTAAATTCCTTAAGTTAGAGAACATTAAAAATTACTCTACTATTGGTTATAATTTAACGAAACTCATTATGGAGAACGCGTTTCACAATGAAAAGACCATCGTTTATCATAACAAGTTAAAGAATTTCGGAATTATTCAGTATGCGAAAATCCTCGAAGCAAATGGTTGTATAGGTCTTGACGATAGACCCAAAGATGAATCAATATGTAAGGTATGTAAGAATACTTTCGATGTACATAATCTCCCTATAGGAGAGCGTTTAAAGTACCGTTGCTGCAATAACTTCAGTCCGATTCGTTTTGCGATTCTTACGGGTGATGCAACTGACGCAGAGCGTGATAATATTAAGATGACGTTTAACTCTAGACTGAATACTTTTGGCGCTAAGTGTTCTTGCGTTTTCGTTAGTAACGTCGCTTATTCGGGCGTATCTTTCCTCAATACCAACAATTTAGTCATGATTTCCTGCGTCAGCGATATCAGTAAATGGAAGCAGATTGCGGCTAGGATTGTACGTACTAAATCTCATGCCGCATTACCACCTAATAAACAGATCGCTAAGATATATACTTTTGTGGTCAATTTACCGGACGAGAAGAAGATATTCCCTAAACTGAAACGCTATACGCTCGGTGAAAGATATTACGCTATCAATGTTAAGGAAAACAATGCAATTGACGGTTTCGTTAAGCAATTATCACAGAGATGTATCGGTGAGACGCTATTCAATAAACCGGATGACTATAAGCCTACTCCAGACGAACAAAAGCGCTTAATGAATATGTTTGTGAATGATGTTCAGCACAATCTTTCAACGGTCGTAGATAGAATCTTCATAGATTCCGTTTCACGTACATGGTCTTATGAAGCATTTATACGGAGGCTAATGGATAGCGATTATATTACCTATTTCTTTGATTTATCATCAATGAATCCAGAAACGTTGAAGAACTTAATTATATCCTTACCGAAAGTTAAGATCTTCCGTTATACGCGTCCAGAAGATGATGAAGCATTAAAAGGTGCCAGTAAGAGATTAATGCAGAAGCTTAACAAATTGAGGAATCCATTAGCACGAGCGCGGTCGGATAATAACATAGAAGAGATGCTGTTTGGTGATAGATTGTTTATAGAATTATCTGATAACATTACCGAAAAATTAGAAACGTTAGCCATATTCCCGTTCAACACTATCGCCGACGCCACCGCGGATCCTAAAGCGCTTATCAAACTATTCGATACATTGGATCAGTCCGAAAGTTTTCAGTCGAAGATTAAGGTTCTACAGCAGATCATGAAATATGTCGGTAAACGTTATAATCTCTTAGCGGATCGCGCTTCATTCTGGGACTGCATGTATTCAATTCATAACGAGCATTACCCGGATGATGACGTTAATTTCTTTAAGAATCATACCAGTAAAGAACGCAATAAGAGTAAAATGGATGGCTGTTATTTCGGTGACTATATTATCTTTAAAGATGGCACATATAAGTTACTCGATTATCGGTTCCCTAATGATTTGAAGCATTGGGACGGTATCCCTTATCTATTCCGTATAACTTGCCGCGCTACAACGGAATCATCACCATTTTACCTTAACTTAGTCGTTATAGAGAAGCGCGATAATGAAGTCGTTGATGGACGTAAGATGATTAAAGGCACATCATGTATATCCTATAAGGGATTGGATAAGCTGGTTAAGTTGTTCCCAGAATGTAAGGATGCAGTAAAGAAATTAGTGTGTAGAGATCTGCTCCAAGCGGTTATCGATAGACAAGCTAAAAGCGATATACATTCCGTGTATAGTCCGTTCGAAAAATAAACGTTAAAGTACTATTGTAAACGTTAACATATAAATGGTATCCACTTATATTAGAATATATAAGCGTTTTCGCTATTGACTCGCTCATATCTTCGCTCGTCTATGCGTTAGTGACTTATATTAGAAAATATAAGCGTTTTCTCTCATAGAATCCGTTACGATAGAACAATAGCCGTAGAAATTAATGAGGATATAACGGTAAAGGATCGCAGTGATTTCTCCATTAGCGAGCTTATAAGATGGATGGCTAATCTCGGACGGATACTCCTGTTCGTCAAACGGTAACTCTAAAGCGGAATGCATACCGAAAACACTAAAGTTCTTTAACTTTTTGAGATAATCAGTTATGCGCTGGAATGATAATACGTTCTGAGTTTTTGGCGTACAAACCACGCCGTTTCTAGCTAAACTATCGAGAACTCCATGATTTTGTTTAGTGTTGCAGGATTGAATATTAGCACCTTTCTTTCCATAGATAACCGCGAAAAGGTTATTGCTAAACGCGTCCAGTGAAGTAGATTTACCACTAAGCTGCTCTTGCATTTCCTCTTTAGTTACCTGCTGTTCCTTGGAGGATTCACCTGCCTTCTGTATTTTTGGCATAGATATCTTGATATCGCTAAAGATATCGCATTCAAGGTCTATAACTATAACGGAACCATCTTTCTCTACCGAACCAAGTTCATCGATTGATTGTAAACCGATAAAGGATTCGTTAGGGAATTCCATCTGGCGTGACGATAAAATATATACCTGATTATCCCTCGTAAACCGTTCGTTAAAGGAATCTAGGTTCCTAGCGAAACCGAAAGATTGTATCCTTTTAACGACGTATTCAGTGGTCATCTTTCATGGCAAAAATATAATAGGTGATATTAAAGTTTATTATAATTTTTAAATCATATACCGTATAAATGGGCGCAGACGAATCGACTCCTTATCCTGTACCGGCGCCAGTGAGCGGTTTTGGTAAATGTAACTCCGAGGAATTGTTTATCACTGCCAAGAAATATAGCGAAGAACTGGTTAAGCGCGACGAGAGCATTAAGACATTGAATGAGACTATATCCACTAGGGATAAATCTATCACGGATTTGAATAAAAAGATTCAGCAAAAAGATCAGGAAATTAAAAACGCGAATACTAATCGTGACGCCGCTGTTAAGAAACTGGCGGAAGTAAATGCGTCTAATGCTAATAATGCTACGGAAGCGACACTTGCTAATGATTTAACAAAGTCTCTTAATGATATTACTCAAGAGCGTGACGGTCTATTTTCGCAGATAGATGCGATGAATGCCGAAATACAATTAAGAGATGGACAAATAAGTTCCTTAAACGATGAATTAGCTAAATGTAACGGGGAACTGAACGCGGCAATTAAGAACTTAAAGGATACCAATAGAGAACTTTCCTCCACTCGTGCAATTGCAGAATCCTTATCGGAAGAACTGTACAAATGCTCGGGTAATCTAGATACATGTAGCGGTAACTTAAAGACATGCGGTACCAATTTAGACACTTGCAATACCGCTAGAGATAAAGTGTCTAATGACCTAAAGATCGCAAACGATAAGATTACGAAACATGAATCGATCCAAAAGATATTAATAACTATCGTTGTCGTTCTGGTTGCAGCTCTTATAGGTCTCACGATATGGATTATCTTAATTAAGCGTAATAAGACTTCCTCTACCAATAATACTAACGTTCAATCTTCCGGAACATCTTACAATAATATTTAGCCTGCGTAAACCGCATGTAAACCAAGTAGATTATATATCACTTTCGTTATTATTTTTATCGGTTTCTTTAAGCTATTCAGCTAAACTCATCTAGTTGTGCGGCGAATAAGTTTCTGAATTACTTCAATCATCGCTACTAAATTATATATTAGCTACTCTGATTAGAAAACTGTGAGCGTGATTGTACCAAGTGTGTTATTCGGAACGGATTTAGTAGGATTGAAACGGAACCATTGCTCATTACCGCTTTCGTCTTTACCTTTCCATATAAAGTTCGCTAGATTAATATCAGTGGTATCAATATCATTTTTATATTCATCTTTAACACCGATCAGTTTATTATCCTCATCGAGTACAACATAAATCGGCGATTTTGTCCAAGTTTTTATAAATGGCGGCATCCCTTCATTTGACCATTTTACCGTGATATTGGAGCCGCAATCATCGAACATATGGCTCATATCGGTAATTCCACTGAAATCCCAGTCAGAGAAGTCGATTGTACTACCGAATTCAATGCGTTCTTTAAATAGTCCGGCGAAGGATATGACGGTTAATTGTTCCATATTACCAATGGTACAGAAATATGGTATTGGAGGGATTATTTTACCGCCATCCATGCAGATATTGTTAATAGTAACCCCATCCTTTAAAGTAACGTTGTATCCCTTATATTCTTGTTGTTCATCAAAGATCGGTGTATATGTATAATATTTATCGCTAAGCGTAGGATAATTGCCATCATTAATTATATCCAATACGAGTATATTAAAAGAATTATCCGTTTTATTTAATATCTGTGGAGATATATATTTACCGGTATAAGGGTGGTTATCATTTTTTATTATCTCATTTATATGTCTATAATGATCCGGTCCAGATGCCAGTAGTGGTCCGCAGTTCAATATATCTTTATACCTATCCGTTATTTCATAAAACCTTATAGCTTCATCATTTGTGTTAATTAGCATAAAGTGATTTCCATGTGAAATAGTTTGTTTAAGTCCAGGTAGAAGATCAGTCGTATTATTATAAAATGCGCCAGTATTTGTAGTATTATCCCCGATGTTATCTATATATTTAAGCGAGTCGGCTAAACTCATATCGGTTTCCATCCAAGCCGTGCGACGATTAAGTTCTTGAACGGCTTCAATCATCGCTCCTAAATTATATGTTCTATGGTTTATCACCGAAAGGTTACCAGTGTCATCGAATTTGCTTGGTATAACGATATAAATACCATTATTATTAACGACGAATTTACAAGATTCATTACCTAGACTAGCAGATTTAGCCACGATTCCACCATTAACTATTACTGGTTTGTGAAGGGATATCTTCGGAGTAATCATATCTACGGTTACGTATGGATCTGCTGACATTTCTATATAAGAGAAGCTTAATATATAACGTTTATACAAAAATAGCTCGGGAGTTTTTTAATAGATTATCTCTACTGGAAACTCCCTAATGAAATCGTCTCCATCGTGCTCTTCGAAGTACATGTGTATATGGTTCATAACCCAGGCATAATCATTGGGGTTGCTCATATTGAACCGTACATTGATTGCATACACGGTTTGTCCATTAAAGTCCCTATCAAGCTCCGTAGAGAGATACCAGTGAGAGATGGTTTCTGGAACCGTATTGAACTCAAAGGATTCGTCTAATGTGTACCAGATAGCCTGTGGCATTTAAGATAATCGATAAATAAAAATCACTTTAAAGTTATATCATGTACGAATCGTTGATAGATATTTAGTTCTTAATGTACCCCGCAATACTATCATCTATATATTTAGCCTGTTCATGATATCCTAAATCGGGCTTCATATTTGCTAAGAAATCAGCAACGATTCGGTCGGCTTCTTCATGGATTTGCTCCGGTTTCCAACTGGGATGTAACTCTTTTAGTCTGCGTTTCAGCGCCTTAAAGTTCTCTATGTGTAGGGTTTTTCCATTATGTTTTACTTTATGACCACCAGAGATGGATGTACTCTTGTCGGTGAAGTTGAAGTATAACAAGATAGCTACAGCGATGAGGATAATCACTATAATGATCGTGCAACAATCCATATTTATGTAGTATAGATCATCGAAAATAAATAATCAAATTATATGCTAGTATCAACTATGTCCAATATAGCAGAACATACAGCAGGATCCATATGGAGACTATGGCTGTAAGATTTACCATAATGAACTTCGTAGATCGATTCACGTTTAACGATAGATACTTTATTAGGCTCTTTAGGATTGGGATAGTAGGTGAATATTAGCGAGTTCGTTGGGTGGAGTTTGTCTACGATTTTCGTATTACGTATCCATTCACGCCACGATACTTCAAGTATATTTTTACCGTAATCTTTAATGGTTGCTTCTACGGTCGGTGAGAACCATTCTTTTACTAAGTTATGTCCATCACAGACGGGATAATCACTCGTATAGTCTATCTTCTTTGAACGATCTATATTTAGTAAATCGTAGGCGATATACTCACATGTTTCCTTTAGGTCTGAACCATCAAACGAAACATAAACGGAATCAGGAATATTAGCGCTAAAGTACTTCGCATAAACTGCACCATAAGAGTGCCCAATTATTACGAATGTGTTATAGTTTCGCTTAAAGATTTCAATGAAATATTTAAAGTTAGATAATTCCGTTTTAAGATCCGTTGAACGCCGCTGGTATATGATAGCATCTTTGCCTTTGATCGATAACAACGCGCCTGCTACTTGCGGCGCGTAAAGGAGTCCATATGGATATAATCCGGGGATGTATATGTATAATGTCTTTCGTTCAGCGGAAGTAGTTGATGATTGCATTTTCCTGTTATAATAGAAAGGAATCGTCGTTGTATATATTAATTATGTGCTATAAATGACTACAGAAGATCGGTATAAAATAGACGTCAGTTTCTTTCCGGATGGCATTATGATGTTCCATTATGGAAGGATTGGAACATGGGGAATCGATCCGTTTACTGATACCGATAAACGTAACGTTATCGAGGTAGTTAAGACGCTCGAGTACACGGCAGACGGTAAAGGGAACTACTACAACTTATCGCTTATGAGTTCGATGACTACAGAAGGAACAGGTATCGTTGAAGGTGAGATCTGGCTAACGACTATGCTGCATGGTATGGACGTAGATACGTTTAAAGCGATTAAGGAATGGAGAACTGTGGGACAGGATAGCATTATTAGCGTCGATTAATGGATAACTTTGACTATAAAAGGCACAGAGGACAAAAATAGTATCAATATTTTTAATTACACTCTGTATAGTTTATTCACTACGGCTTCCTCACAATCCGTATCGTATCGATGACACCACCGCTCAGGTCTAACCCTTCTCTTTTTCTTAACCAGATCCTTATAACGATTAATGCTTAGTTCGAAATGATATGGTTCTTTATATGTGTTATTAATTAGACTATCAAGCCATCCTTTAGTTAGATATTCTCGAGGAGATATCAGTTTTGTATTGATCATCATTTTACAATCACTCTCCATGATATCGAATAAATTAACTTGATCGTATAAATCATCGGAAACGAAAGGATATATACTTGATAACCACATCGTTACATTTACGTTCATATCATAGATAAGTATATGATATATGTTTCGTTTATAATTACCTTGTCCACGTGTGTGGTGACAAATGCCATCGGTTAATTTTTGTAAATGGATACCATACGGTACATCCTTATGGAAAAGACGATCCATGACATTATATCGAGGGTCCTGTGGGGTAGTCTCGATTATACGTCCATTGTGGTCGATATTCACGATACAGGTAGTATATGGTGAATCACCGAGAGTATAATATGTCTTACTGCATACATTGTAATTAACCATTAACTTAAATGCGTTCACTACAAACGGATCATAAGAAAGTGACCAATATGGTGATTTCATTTCTTCGAATATACCCGATAATAAACTTGTGATGTTTAGTGCTGTACTTATAGAGATATTCATATTGGATCCTTAAAAATAATCATCTCACAGCAACCCAAAAGGAGTCTTCACTAGAAACTGATATCTAGAACGGCTCCACTGCCCATCGTCAACATTAAACTTACATACCCATAGCGCATCGTTCAGATGCAGCCGAGAAAAGTTATATGGATCGATATGTCCTTTACTGTAAGCGATTAGGCAGATCATTAGATAGTTATAGTACATCGGTATTCCTTTATCGATGTTTCGTTCACATGCTTTGAGTATAGCTGATTTCTCAGTAGCTGTACACTTTTTGGTTGTTTTTATCGATGACAGCTTAACACCAAATACTTTAGCTGCATCCATTATAAAATCTATTATCTCCTCTTCATCCATTAGATCATAATCAATGATAATCGGATTACCGTTAATCGTTCCGAGGTTATATGGATGGAAGTCGACAAATAATAGTCCATGCTTGGTTACGCTTAACGCTTTCTTCAGTAACGTGTGTATCTTATTGTAATCCGCTCCCTGGTAGTACTCGATCAATCGTATTTTTGCATAGATGAATTTCGGTGTAGCTTTAACGGTTATCGGTGAAAGGATACCATAATCATGCTTCGATATAACGCTATATATCTTATTGGTTACATGTATACGCCAATTGGTTATCGGACGGTAGTAAATGCGATAGATACTATTGCCCAGCTTGGTGATTACATTGAAGTTTCCAAAATCGATTATAAATTTAGTAGTAGCCGGTTTGATGGAATATGAAGGTGAAATATCCTTGACAGCGTTAAGTATGTTCCGTTTAGCGATTTGCTGTTCCTGTTTCGTTAAACCGCGGTACTTAAATAGATCGTTAAGCGTGAAAGACATTTTTGATAGCGTAATACGGTAGAAGCAGATGACAAAAATAGTAGTAAGGTTTTTTAATCAATCGTCGTCACGATATGAGTCATTAACCAAGATATTGAGAAATACATTGGCGCAGCGCTCGGCTATATCATTTAATAAATCGGTGGCTTTAATTTCATAAGTACGTCGAGCTTCCCGTTTCTCTTCAGCAATATCATCAACGGAACCGCCTAAAGCGGTCGCCTCCGCATCATCAATTATAGTAAATAATGTATGATCATTATATAAATCATTGCAGTTACAGAACATGCAAAATTTATCGCAATCGTTATGAAAACACCAGTTGGATAAAGGCATTACTGATTTAAGGTGTATGTTATTAGCGAACATGAACTCAGTATCAAGAACATGTGACATATCCCATGAACTTAGAGCAGACACATCCCTTATGGAGCACATACCGAACATATCTTTCATCGATTCTACGTTGGTGACGTTCCATTTACATAGCGCCCTGATGTTATGTAGATCGATGCAATTTTCGAACATAGATGTCATATCATAGCATTTATCCATATTCCATTGCGCTACGCCGGTCAGTTTCCTTAAGTTTACGCAATTAGCGAACATACCGGTTGCATTGAATCGTTCGTTCATGCGCCAACGTTTAAAGGCGCGTAGATCGACCAGTCGGTTACATGCCATGAATGTATACTGGAAATAGGTAATATTACTGACATCCCAGTCGGATATGGGGCTAAAGTCTTGTATCTCGATGCATCCAGCAAACATACAACTTATATTATCAACGTTAGTCATATTCCATGAACGCAAGGATGATATATCCCTGAGCCGTCTGCAATTTAAGAACATCCCTATATAGCATATTTCTATAGTTTCATGATCCATGTTAGGTAAGTGTATATCTGGTTGATTGATAGGAGTCGCGGTGATATTTTTATCATTGCATCTTACTATTATACGGATGTTCTTATTTTCTGTCGGGATATTGATAACCGCTCTGTCAGCTAATGTTAATGTATATGTCCATATACCATCATCAAATTCCAACGGTTCTTCTTCAAGGGATTGCTTGGAGATATCGTGTACGGACATTAGTAGTGAGTTACCCTCTAAACAAAAATCACTTCGCTATCGACAAAAATAGAGAGTGTGTTTTTAATTGTTTAACGCTTCGCGGCTGATATACATGATGTGAAGTTACCGTTAGTGTTCTTTTTGAGATCCAGTTGATATTTCTCGATATCACGTAACTTCGACCGGACAAATGTGTTTAATTCTTCCTTTTCAGCATTTGTACGGTTCTTAGCATATTCTGGATTGTTTTTAGAGTTCTTTCGCTGATTATTAACAAGAATCGCTAGTATAGTATGCAAATCACTTGGACCATTCGCCCCTAGAATAGCAGTGAATTCTGTGAAGTTTATTCTATGTTCGATGCACCAATTAATCCATTTCATAACACATCTATTAGTTCGCTTTATATCAGCATCATATAAGCGTTCATTAAACCATTCCGCATTGATACGGCGGTAAAGGATTACATTACTGTCTCTTATACTATCGAGTACACGCATAACATTGTAATCGGCTATAGATCCTTCATCATCTGCTATACGGAAATAAGCATATTCTCTTCCGGTTGTACCGTGTTCACTAACATAATTTGCAAACGATCTCGCTATACGAAACATTAAAGGATATGTTTCTTCAGATTTCATTGCTGTGACTACATTACCAGATGGTTTACTGATGTGTACGAATGATGTAGCGGGGAGCGCTTCGATTGAACTAAGATCCTGATCACTCGCTTTTGTACTGCGCATAGCTTCGATATATTCCGTACTATTGATGAATATAGATATATCGGTCTCCTGTCCATTAAGATCGAACCGTTTTAACTTAGGATTTCCAGTAATAGAAGCCCGTAAAGCTGGAGTGTATACGAATGTACGGACACATGTACGCACTTTACGTTTACCTTCAAGCTTATACTGCCTGCGTTGTTTATCTAAAACATCAGGTGGAAACAGTGAATTGATTGACTTTTGCGCATGAGTTACCCGGATGTTCTTATGATTACATATCTCAACGAATCTATTAAAGAAATACGCTGGAAGACAACCGATGGTGCATAACAGTTTCTGTATATATGGTACTTCAGTTAAGTAGACCACTACGTCCCTCTCGGTTTCTATATCGGATCGTTTATCGGTATCATTTAGCATAGCGGATAGTATATCATCATATGATAATGTATCGCTCTGCGAATCACTGGTAGTATGTACGTCAGACGATTCTATTACTGCAGTCGTGGTTTGAATTGTATCAGGTTGTTCCGCTGTAGAATCATCTTCATCCCATTCTATAGCAGGGATATCAAGCTCATCTTCTTCGGGTTGTACAGTAGAGAAAGTAGCTATCATATCTATCTGTTCTGCTGCCTTATATTCGGGGTTTTCGATAGTAATACGTAACTGCTGAAGTAATTTATTAATATTTGCAGCTTCTTTGCGCGCACGCATAATAATCTCATCTTTATGATTTCTTATATAGTCCTTAACCGCATCGTTGAGCTTTCGATGAAATTCTTCTTCACACCACCATCTTAATAGAGCATAACCGTTATCATTTGATTGATTAAGTCGTTCCAGCGCAGATGTATGAAGATTATATAACATATCCCATGTCAGACGGCGACCATTGATAATATATATGTTATCATGATAATAGCGAACAGTCGGCATATCAGGACAACCGAGATTGATATAGATATACATACTTTCTCCAGGATTTAATAAAACATCTCGAATGAATTTAACATCAGCGGATGTGGTACGATAGAAATTTTCGTATTTTATTTCTACGCGGATTTGTAAAACAGGATCATGTAAATCCATGGAGAAATAACGGCGTTCGGGCTTACGTAATTCACGAAACAGTATTCCGAATTTAGTCTTAACGAGTTCTTCTGCGGATAGACCACGAACGTTATATTTCCCTAGTTCATTTCTAGTATCGTTTATATGCATTTTATCAAGCGGTTCCAGATCTTCTGGAGTAAACACAAGAGAATCATTGAACTTAGCCACGAATGGTTCAGTAGACATTATTTGTTAGGCGGATAAAAATAATCACTTATTTTAGTTTGGTACATTACCTGTTATCTATAGTGGCGTTGCTTTGATTAATCTTTGGACTATTTGGTGTAGCGATGATTCATTTTGGCGTCGCCGATTAATATATGAAACGCTGATGGTTCCGAATAGCGAAAACTCCTACAAAAATAGCAGAGATGTTTTTATAGACCGAATAGCCTCGATAGTAGACCACGTGGTGGCTCGGTTTGAGCTTCGATTGATGATTTATCACTTGGAGGAATATCTATGATCGTTTCGCATATCAATTCACATGAAGATGTTCCGTATATCTTGTCGAGTAGATGACTATCTTCTTTCATTAGTTTTATCAATAAACTCAGACGATCGGGCGTGAGATATGCGCGTGGATTATTTGAACATCGATTACGGCAATAGTCAAATCGCATATACTCTATATGTTTCAATCGATGGATTCGTTCTAAATTAATACACCAATCAATAACATCGGAGTTTATATCATATATAACACACTCTATTATATATGATCTTAATGGCGTGTGGAATGGTATTGGCGTTTCAGTGTATGTCCCATCGAATAGATAAACACCATACGGTAGCCCGCCGTTTTCTCTAAGATAGCACCAGAAACATTTGTCTGGACCATCTACCGGTCCAGAATATCCATATTCACCACATTGTCTATATTTTCTCCGACAAGGACAATAATCATAAGACATAATGATTCCATTGTCCGGTTTACTCGTTAGATAGAACGATGTTAGAATATTATAATCATACATTGAGTCGATTGTATGACGGATAATAGCATTCATCGTCGATCCACCGTCATGTTTATAAACAGTGTTATAACCTTCGGACCCTATACGTACACCGAACCTCCAATATTTCGGTACATAATCGTTAAGGATATCAGTTAATTTCAATATCCATTTAAATAAATGATGACTGGGCTTAAATACACATAGTTTGTTAACGAATACGTTAACTTTGTATTCTCTATTGTTTTTATTGATATTCGGTGATATTGTCTGGCGATACCAGTTTATTTCATCATCAGTTGCATCACAACTATGCAAAGTAAATACCGCGGTACATAGTTTGGACTTATATCTCATTCCCTCTGGAACTGGACCCGGTAAGGTTACTTCCGTTAAAGTGATAAACTTAACAGCGGAATTCTCAACGAACTGTGCGTTAAACGTGGACATGCTAAGATGATTCGTTGATAAAAATCACTCAGAACGGTTCAGTTTGACGATGCATTTCATTGATATTTTTGCCTCAAATGAGGCAAAAATATATATTGTAAATTTGTAATGCTAACTTTGGTACAATAGGAACTGCCAAAGTTAGAAAATGAGGCGAAATAGATTTAAATTGACTAAAGCGACGCCGTTAGTACCGAACGAAATCACTTTAAGCTTACCTGCCTTAAGGTTAACAACAGTGCCGGTCTGCTGAGCGACAGCAGTAGATGACTCGCTTGGTGGAAGGATAGTGCACTTGAGGTAGCCTGCGATGTTAGAGTCATAGTAAGCATAAGGCATTGAATTAGCGGCTAACTTGGAAGTGAAAGCGACAAGACCAATGTTTTCGAGAAGTGGCTGCTCACAACCGAGGATATGTGGAGTGAGTTCGTTCATCATGTCCCAAGTGTAGATAGTAGTACCCTGAGCCTGCTCATTGGTAAGCCTAATGCCCGGGATAACTGGCATTTCGTGGTTGATAAGCTGATGTGGATAAAGCCTCATGGAATCAACGCCATTGAGGTCCTGTGGAAGGAACCAGAAGAGAATACCCTGGATGTAAAGATCGTTGTTGATATCGAACTGGGTAGTGTTAATGTCAACATCAAGGGTGGACCATTCAGTAGTCATGTAAATGTTTGGAAGCTTAGAGAGGAACTCACGGATGCATGGAAGAGTCTGGTAGCCAACCTGAAGAAGCTTAAGACCGATGTTAGATTCGAAGGAAGCGTAGAAGGAAGTATCAACCTGGGATGGACGCTTGATGTTAACGTCGAACATACCGAGGTAATCGTCCATGGAATCGATATCGTTATAATCGTTAGTAGTAGAAGTATTAACGGTACCGCCAACGCGACCACTAGCGAAGTTTGGAGCGACTTTGCCCCAAACGGAGTTATCAATACCAGCGACGCCAGCACCTGGGAAGCCGTGCTGAAGGAATGCACCCTGAGCATAAACGGTATCATTGGATGGATTAACTGGTTGATTAACGCTATAAACAATACCTTCCATAACATTAGCTGGATAACCGTTAACAATGTTACCGGTATTTGGAATCATGCCGGAATGCATAAGATCGGCTGCTGGAGCGGTGTTCTCATCAGCTTGTTGACCTGTGCCGCGAAGAACGCTTTCGAAGGTATAGTTACCGAATCTGCCAATAGAGAGTGGGTTAACCCAGCCAATAAGCCAGTCTTGAGGAGTGGCTGACGTTCCCTCCGTTGCGGCTTTAAGTCTTGCAAGTGGAACATCACCAACGACATCGCCCTTCTCGATCTTCTTTTCAAGACCTGGAACGAAGACGGCATCACCGGCTTCATAATGGGTATGGTTAACAAGTGGGTGAAGAAGTGGGATATCAGAAAGCTTAGTAAGATAGAAAGCACGATCGAACCAATCTGGATGGAGCTTAATAGAGATGAAACCGCAATCACCAGCGATAGCAGCAGATGGGAGAGCAGAAGCGATGCTGTAAGAGAATGGAAGGATATCAAGTGGGAAAGTAATAACCTTAGCAGCGTGAACGAATCTCCTAGAGTGAATAGAGTGCCTGCAAGCGTAGTTCTTGAACATTGGAGCTTCATACCAAACACCACGGCGGTAAACCTGAGCGAATTCCTTACCGTCCATAAAGGAATCATAGATGAACTTGTTATTGAAACCGGAAACGAGAACACCAGTACCACCAACTTCAACATTTGGACCGGCAATAGAAGTATTATCAAGAGTAGCACGCTGAAGGTTATAGCTAGAAGTACCATCATCAACGCCCTTGTAAGAAGCAAGACCAAGAGCGGAACCGTGAACGGCGTATGGATCATAGACAATCTCGAAAGCATCTTCGCCAGCCATAAGATCGTTAAGCTTCTTCATAGCATTACCGAAAAGCATGTTATGAACGAAAATATCGTAACCGGAGTAAGTAAAGAGCTTGTGGGAGTTGGAACGTGGATAGAACTCAACTTCCTTGATAATTCTTGGGATAAGATCCCTGTGCCAGGCGCCGAGGTACATATGACGCTTATCGGTCATACGGAGTTCAGTATTATTACGAACAGCCTCGTCCATAACGCCAGTAGTATCAACTTCTGGAAGGACAATACGGCAGTAGTTTCTACCGATGAAATCAACGATTCTCATAAGGTTGAACTCCCACTGGACAGCAGCAGTCTTAGCCTTAACGGTAGCGTCAACAATAGTCCATGGAACTGGAACGGTAGCTGGACAGGTAAGGTTAAGTGGGAAGTCCCAGATGTTGTTAAGTTCCTGGGTATCGATACGCCTATTGATGACAGCATCAGCGAACTTTTCTGGGATCATCTGCCTGTTGAAGACAGAAACGAATTCCTTAAGATACTTTGGATCATGGACGAACTGCGCAAAACCTGATATAAGACCGTCTGCCACGGCATTATCGTTATTTATGATGATATCTGCAAAGGAAGTAGAGCTCTGGGAACAACCGATTTCAACGGAGTTGTCGTTTGTAGCCAACATAATTTGAGTAATGAAAAAAACAAAAAAGCATATCTAGTTTAATACTGTTTAATGTAAAAACTATAAGCGAAACCCCTTTATGCGATTTTATATTTTCACATATTTAAATTCGTTCGGATTGCGCAACCCCATCCGTTCATTACTAGAAACAAAAATAGATTCTCCGTTTTTAATAACTCATTCAACCGATTATTCGGGTATCGGTTTTCATGTATTCTTTAAATATAGCGATCACCTTGTCTTGTATATTATGTCTAACGATACCATCACGTATCTTTAACCATAGCCTATATACATTATAGTCCTTAAAACGATCGTCTTGTTTCGGTAAGCGTTTATATGTTGCCTCGAATAACCTAAATAAGGTAATCACTTCCGCGTCCTGTAACGTGTTATCATACTTACATTTCATTTGTCCTTTATTGAACATTTCGCGCACAGATTCTCTAATGATACTACGAGCGTGCGTTGCTGCTTCATATAGGCGCTTATAACTTAACCCCTCAGCTTTTTCATATAACTGATGATCAACTGGTAGATGAATATGATCATCGATTGTCGGTAGACGTTCGTGCGCGTTATAAAACTCTTCTAATAACTGGTAACGTTCACTATCAGTTAATAGTTTCATATCAGGAGGAGAGTAGAATCGTTCCTTAAGCCATTTCTGTAATTCCTGTCCCATTATACCCGTTTTACATTTCTCATGATAGTATCTACCGAAATCGAACCCACCGAATACTAAACGCGCAGTCGGTTCTTTGTATTTACCATTCGGTAACTGTTCAGTGCCTTTAGTTTTTATCCATGCCTCTGCCGTTTCCTTGAAGTGTTCCGGTGTAACGAATCCTTTCTTCAAACGAGTAGGTTTATTGCGTTTCTTTACGTCCAGAGTAACTTTCTCGATAAGCTTATCACTATTGGTTGTATCTTCTCCGATAACTAAAGCATTCTCGCTTATCGTCTCACTCGCAGTAGATTGATTGCTTGAATCATCCGAATCCAGTTCCGCCCAATATGAACCTGTATCATGTATATTCATTAACCACTCGATGAACTTCTTATTCGAAACACGAACCAGTTCTATGCCACGTTCTTCAAGCGAATCGATAAGCGGTTTGAATATCTTGGCATCCTCATTAACGAACAATATGAAACGATTACCGGTTTCTTTGATCGACGTTATGAAATATATGAAGCCGCTTATAGTAGATTCGCGTATATTAGAGTTGCAGTAATATTTACATTGACCGTATATATGCTTATCGTAGTCCATTAAATCGCACCCAACATCTTGTTTATTCATACCCATATCCTCAGTATTATCATACTTGTATGGTAAGAGATTATAGGTTTCGGCACAGTAGATCTCGAATAGAAAACCTAACTGCTGCGCTGATAATTTGTCCTTATAACTATTGAATTCCTTACTAGATATGCTTTTAGATCCCTCGCTAGATAACAACTTACATGTGCTATTCACCATGGTACGTGTAATATGTCGCGATTGTATGGTTTCTATAATAGACATCTTGATGATATCCTCGAATGGTCTATTCGATTGGAACTTACGTTTAGCGATATCGTTAAGGGTTCGTTTAATAAGTTCCAGTTCTCCCGTGAATACTTGTTGTCTATTCAGTACGACACCATCGACTAAATTCATTCTAACGTAGAACTTAAACAAATTATACACCGTGGTCGCATTATAGAAGCACAAAGATTCGCTGTGCTTAGGAAGATGACCTGAAGAAGCTTGTCTAGCGTATATGTGATATTCGTTAACTCCTTTAGTCTGTATCACAACATCTCCTTCGATTGAGCGCCTACCGGTAATCGCATTGTTGTATTTTTGTCTGTACTCTTCAAGAACATCCTGCAATGGGATATCACGTACGCCAATATCCTTTGACAGATACATAGCTAGTAATGACATTTGCGCGTTATATTCACTGTTTGCCCATTGAAGTACATTATGAAATATCTTAGGATTAACGTATAAACCGTTAATCGCATTGTTAGCTGGACCCAGACGGAGATCATATGTAGCGACTTCACCATCTTCTGCAATCGTTTGCTCGAATGTAGATACGATAGATTTCCAGCCTTCATTTGCCGCCAAACGATTAACGGCGCGATTAAAGTCCTTACATATTTTAGTAGCATTGATGAATCCATCTTCACCGTTATAAATAACCGATATATGCATGAATGAACCTTCATAGAAGGTTTGACCATCCTTGGTAACGTGAAATGGTTCGCGTTCCTGAGTTTCGTCGAAATATTGATAAAGAGATGCCATTGTTTGTTACAGTATAAAATAATAATCATTTCCTGAAATCGGCTATTCGGTTCATGTCACGAGATTCTCGCTAGTACGGTTCAGCTCACTTCTTACATAATCGCACATTATAAAATGATCGGCTGACGGTCTTATTTTTAACGAAATTCTTATAAAAATAATCATTATTTAGATTATAGCGAATTCGTTTTCTTCTTTAACTTCGTCTTCATCGCCACCGCCAAGAAGATTCATATTTCCTGAACCAGTTGAACCGGAAGACCAGTTGATAGAGTTAAAGGAACCTCCCTTAAAGACAGCTCTACCGGTATGCTTTTTAGACCAGCAGTTGAAGAACTTAATAAGTAGCCATATAACTAGGATAGCAACGATGATTCCTAGAACGGTACAGCCGCATGGAGAAGCACATGCAGCGCAGAACTTTTCTACTGGAGTTTTATCTGGTTTATCAATGGTCGAAAGTAATGGCTTTACGGCAGTAGATGAAGTACTCATATTACCTGGTTCGTAACCGCCTGGTCTTGAGGAATAATCCGGACTAAAGCCTTCTTTCTTAGCCATTGTTCTAGGCATCAAATTAATGGATGGATCCTTCTCCAATTCAACGAAACCTGTACGCATTCCAGCTTGAGAAGAATTAGTATAAATATCGGTAAACTCCACACCATTGTTAGCAACAAGCTGTTCACCTGGAGAGACATTAGTATAAACGTTACCTGGAAGCGCAGAACCTCCAATGCTCTTCTGATAGCGTGGCATTTCCATATGCTGCTGACCGCAATGTATTGAAGAGTTTTCGTTATAGAATCCCGTGAAAAGACCTTCCGTGTTGTACTTATGGTTCTTGCAAAAACGGGAGGATGGGCATGTTGGATTTACATAAGGATTAACCCCTGACATATTGAGTTTCGAAAAGACAAAAATGATAAAATCACCGTTCGGGCTTAACGAATTCGATATAATAATTATTCATTACCGGAAGTATTAAATGTGCAATTTTCTTCTGTACATTCACCGTTACGTTTATTATGTGAACATAATAATGGTAAATTTGTTATAACATTATTATAAGTACTCTGATCGTATATCACTCTCTGTAGAACTTCAGGATAGTACGCATTTAGTTCAGCTAAAGTTGTATCTTCTAGCGCCTCCTTTTCTACTATGCTATTTAACACATTCATTACATAAACGTTTAGGTCCTTACATTGAACGCACACTTCGCGTATAAATGGTGATAAATACGCATATTCTCCTGGCGTTGAAGAAACGATTGGTCTATTATGCCCCCTGTTACTGTTAACTTTAACGGATGGATCTTTCATATACTTAACGTTACTCATTTATTATTCTTAATAACCGTTATATTATAGTCGCTGTTTTTTTAGTATCAAATGTCAGAGACGTCCAAGCAAATCCGTTATGATGGTGGTACTGTAAGAGTTCGTGCTATATTTAATCGTAAATCGTCCGCTAATGTAGTATGCCTTAAATATAACACTAAGGAGGATAGACTTTTATACGTAATCCTCGAAAAATTCATTGCAGAGAAGGTTCTTGACTGCGGGCTTAATATTAACAATCAAATCACCTCCGGTTTTGCTACCAATAAGGGACTTGTCGTTACTGTTCCAGATAATAAGATATTCAGTGTAATCGCCCAGATTCAACGCTACATCCTTAACACTACTCTTAACATCGGTCAGCAGAAAGTTGCTGGTTCAGGTTCTTACTCCAGGCTATATAAGGATATCGGCACATTCGACGTTATGATTATTGGTAAGTGCCGTTTAACGGAACGCGCTCTTGGTAACTCTAGGGATAAGAAGATAGAGAACTTTGTACGCGCCATGAACGCAATCGCTTACCGTGATAAAGATGATTTTGATGCCAATGGTGCTTATGAAATAGAAACCATTAAAGGCGGTTCCCTTAACGCTAGTGCTAAACTTGCATTCGCTGTATGCTATTCTCACTTACCGTTCTACTTCGAAGGAAACGATATTAAACTCCTTTCTCCAACAGCTCTTTCAGATTTTGAAGAGCGCGCACTTTATAAGAATGGTTTCCAGGGTAAACTTAAAGCATTTCAAACCCAATTCGGTAATGTTGGTTCACCATCCTCAAATGATGCCGGACAAAAGAAGTTCAAGGAGAAGTGCAAGCTTATACACGATTCCGTTAACTTTATGGCAGAGATTTATGGAATGATGCATGGTTTTAATTTCAGGTATTCTAATATCGATTCCGTTAAGACTGTGGATAGCGAAGCCATGGCTTCAGCGAAGGCAGTTAAGATTAAGGTCTAAAGACAAAAACAGCTCAACGGTTTTTATTTATGTAACGCGTTATTGACTATCCTTAACGCTTTAACTATAGAGTCAATATCATCTTTAGTAACGTTATGCGTAATTCCTTCTACACGATTACCGTTGATCTTATAACCATAATCGCTTAACTTTTCACTGTATATCTTTATGATATCCTTACCGTTATTACCCGCTTTACCCGCTAATCGTTTAATGGTAGTCGGTACAAAATATATCGCTATATTATTTTTATCATAGGATTTCTCAAGGGTTTTCGCATCATTGCTATGCGGTATGATGTATACATTAAACGAATCATTCTTATACTTCAATACCAACAAATTACGATAAACGAACTCATTTTCATGGGTTATCTTATAGAAATCTCTATAAGAGATAACAGTGGAAATATCATTATTAATTGGTACTATATCATGGTTATGTACTATGTAATCTTCCGTAACTAATAACCGTGTAGGGTCAATATCTTCTTGTTTTATTATTTCATCATACGATCGATGGTTACCAGCTAAACATGCAGTAGTTAAAACGGTCCGTAAAAGCATACCCGTTACAATTGAATTTGTATTGGATTTTTCATAGTCGATATCGGCATCTAATGTACGTTTAACGAGTTCATTGAATGATTCTTCATCAAGTGGCTCCGTAAAGGATAAATTAGTTAAATCTTCATCTATCATGTTATATCTTTAAAAATAATCAGCTAGCAAGAATCGTTGATATTTTTATCCTCTGAAATGCACGATTTCGATAACGTTATTAATTCCGTTTCAGGACAGGTCAATTATATGGAATCTCTTACCAAAATCATCGGTAATATTCAGCATATCGATCTAGATATTTATAAGTCCGCTAGGGATACAATCATTAGGCAAGAACGTTTACTGAAGGGTCTTATAGAAAAGTTCCCAAGCGAATCATTAAATGGTACCGAATTACGCAAGATGTTTAACGAATATCTTAAAGAATCTACTTCTATGGATATTGAGAACAAATCAGTAATCTGGTACAAGCGTAAGGCAGGAAAGAAGGCTAGTCAAAAGAATCGCGATAAGCCAGCTCGTGAAAAGGTTTCCGATGAATATGTTCCGTCTAGATTGGTTAAGTCTAAATGGTTCCAATCCATAAAACATCTTGAACGTTCCGCCAGAAAGTTACTCGGTGTATTGGAATTCGACAAGGATAAATCCTCTGACGAAAACTGGGGAAATATCAACAAAAGATTCACGGAGGATCCTAATCAGAGAGATATCCATTCTTGGCACGACTATAAGCTAAACAGTAAGGAAGATATGCTTAAGATGATACTCTTTAAGGATACTTGCATAAAGCTTATGGAACCACTGTTATTACCTATGTATGATCATCGTGCGACAATCGCTAAGAATTGGCACTTAGTTGCTAACGTTTTCAACGCTAACGCTGAAATGACACCTTCTCTAGTGCAAGATGTTTTGGCTAAGTTCACTGTTGCCCGTTATAGATGCGAGATCTTCGGTACTACTAAGTATTACATGAAGCTATTCGGTGAAGTACTCAATTCTCCTGCCGTTATGAATGAAAACGGCGATCTTGACGGTTCTAAGTTCATGGATGTTATTGATTCTATCGATCTCGATAAGTTTGACAAATCCGCTAATACTTATAAGTTCATCACTGCAGCTACACCAATTATGCGTAAACTCGTTGATCCAAATTGCAATGAATCTATGGAGGATATCCTTAAGGAAATCAATGAAGCGATCCGTCCAAAGGAAGAACCCGTTAAGCCCGAGGATAATGAAGTTAAGGAAGAAAACGCTGATATCTTTTAAGTGTAACTACAAATGGTATTCCATTTGCGATTTGCCCGACTGGCAAATACAAAAATAATATATATATTTTTATTTATCCTTTATGCCTACGCGCTCATCGTATTCGTTTTTCGGTAATACCGGACGATTATTATCCCATTGATCATCTGTAAGCAACTCGTTGTATCCTGGCGGTTTACTCCACCATCTATCGCGGTAATAATCGGTAACGTTTAAGCGTCGACTATTAAGGTCTGTTAGTGGTTCATCGTCTATAGGATTTAATATGCTCGCGTTTAGATGGCTATGGTACTTATTCGGTGTATCATATCCGTTTCCGCGTTTCCACCAATCGTAACCGGATGATTGTTCACCGCAGTTATATATAGACGTATAACGGTACCAATTAGCCATTTCGTTCATATCCATCGAGGGTTTACCATATGATGCAAATCCCTTATCGAAACAGTCATCATAACCTTCAAAATCCATACGTTCAGCGAGTTCATAAAGATCTGTATTAAAGATGTACTTATGCGCATTATATACGGCGACTGTATCATCCGTTATCGGCGAACGGTTATTAAGATTGTCAAAGTTAAACGATAACCATTTATGTATATGTTCATTGGTTACGTTAAGATCGTTGATCTGAATCTCCCGTAAATTGGGACAGTTAACGAATGGATGGAAGTTAGGATCGTTTAAGCACCACGGAGGGATTCTCCAGTTACGTAGATCTATCGATTCTAACAGCGGTAAGTTCCTAAACATTTCGTTCATGGATAATACGTATAATGGTGGTTCGTTAAACTCGATTCTCTTAACGGCTTGCAGTAAAGATAGCGTATCTGATCGTATAGGAAAACCTTCATAATTACAACGATTATAGAAGCTATCAAACATCCCATCGAAACAACAAATATGATAGGTTTTATCACTGATTTTACTATAATAAGTATGCGGAATGCGATCAAACCGTAGAACGTCAAACATCTTTGGTTCCCAGTACTGCGTCGGTCGGTTATATTGAACTCTCATGTTTTCACCATCAACGAAGGAATAAATGCAAGCATCGCACCGTATATCCTTAACGGTTGTATCGTATAAGGTTAGATCATACCATATATCGTCGTTGGTATTGCAGTAATGTATCTTAGCATTTAAGTGATATTCTGTATTGAGATCATTTGGAAGTATGTATCTAGGATGATATTTGTATATAGTTTCATCTGTAAGACGGGGCATATAGGCGGAATATCTAGCTTTACACTGTAACATGCTGATTGTCTAAAAATAATCAATTAGTGTCATTATATACGATGACTCCAGGTTTTCGTCATGTAATGCTGCGCTCGCAGGTGATGCCTGCTCGCCAGGCAGAGCCTGTCACTTCTAGCTCCATAGGAGCCAGCACCGAAGGTGATAGCGAAGCGGCAGTGGCTACGCCAAAAATAGCCTTGAAGTTTTTAAATTGGAACTTCGTCGTTATTTAGCGTTGAATTGCATGTATAACTCTAGCATCCGCTTCTGTTCAGCGATCATCGTCTTGAGCATTTCGATTTCTTTATCTTGACGATTTATCCTGGAATGCAAGCTTATTATCTCGACATCTTTAGCGTCGCATTCTTCACGCATCAACATGACTTCATTTAGAACAGTATCCGTGCGTTCGACTATAAAATCGACCTTATTTATCGACTCATCGGAAGCTTTCTTGATATTCTCGAAACCGTAAAACATTACACTGATCTTAGCTTCGATCTCGGACAAACGCTTTTCTTTAGCTGCTTTTCTCTCAGCGCGTTCGTTCGCCTGTTTTTGTTCTTCAAGCTTAGCTTTTTCACAAGCTTCACGGTTGCGTTTAGCGAGTTCATTCATGAGTTCAGCTGTTTGAGTATGCAGCTGAGTATTCCTTTTGATCGCTTCATCAAGCTTCTTAATGGAGTCTTCACAATCTTGTATACCAGTTTTCTCACTAGAAGCGGATCTCTTAGCGGATACTTCGGTAATCGTGGACATTGGTTGGATTATTAATAAAAATCATTTACAATTCTTCAACATATCCTGATGGAACCATATATCGTTATTCCTTTCAAGGATATCGATTAGCGTACTCAGTTTATGCTCCAGCTCGGCGATTCGCTTGTTCTGGTTAGCGATTATGATGTCCTGTTCCGTTACCCGCTTATTGAGTTCATCTATGCGATTTGCAGAGAGATTAGTCACAAAACGCTTCTCCGGAGAGGGTTTAGCCTTAAGCGATAACTTTCTATCTAACCCTACCAAAGAATCACTTGATTGGCTGTACTTGAACGTATCACCATAGAAGTCAGACATTTATGCTATATTATTGATAATAATCACTTGACGGATACGCTTTTAGGGTTGATGTTTTTATAAGTCCATATGGGCATAACTGTAGGACATAATCAATGCTATAAACACCAACGACACCAGTATGATAATAAGCTTGTGATCGTACGCGCGTATAAGTTCTCGACGCGCTTGTTTGAGCTTATATTCTAACTCCTCAATCCGCTTTTCTTTAATTGCTATTTCATCGTTTTGCGGTTCAGCGAAGATTTTAGAGGGGTACTTGATGCCATTTCCATCAGCGGGACAACGAAAACATATGTCCACATAAGACGCAAAACGGACGCGTTTTGGTGGTGTTTTTACCACGTTTTCAACGGTTTCTTTAACGTCTTCTTCCTCTTCTTGTATGGTTGGAAGCATCATTTTTGGTGGTCTGGTGACGATTTTCGCTGGATCAATGGTCCACTTGTCGTTGCCGAAAAAGGGTGGTTTAGTGGCATAATCTTCAAGGTTTTGAGCACTTTCGACTAGCTTTTGAATGCGTTCGAAGTCCATCAGATAGCGCCTTAAAAATAATCAATTATCGCCAAAAATATACAGATTTATCCTTGAAGTTTTTAATTATCCTGGTCTACATTATCGAGACCATCAACCATCTTCCAGCCAACGATATATACATCGCTGTTGGCTTCATCCTTGCACTTTCCGCAGCCAGTAGAATCGATAGTCGTCATGGCATGCTCTCTTAAGAATGAGCTCTTAAAGTCTTGTGTGGAGTAGTTATTCTTTTTAGCGTAATCCGTAAGAGATTGCTTACCAGGAATAAGCTTATAAACGGTGTTCTTTCCGCGCTTTCTAGAGACGTAATTGTAGTCTGATTCTGCATCGGACATGACGTATGTGGGTTGTTCTTTAAGGCGATACATATTACCGCCAAAGTACTGGACCATACCCCTAGTGATTTCCTTATCAACATCGTCAGGCTTACGCGCTTCACAGAACCTATATGGATGATTAAGTTCTTCGCCTGGCTGTGGAAGCTTATCATTCCAGCGCTTCAGCCTATCCTTGAGAGCGTTAAAGTTAATAATACCGAGCTCCTTATCGGATACCTTCTCGATAACATTGGAAATGGCACCCATAACGGAGATTACGTACTTAGTGAAGATCTCTTCACAAGCATCCTCAACGCATGGTGGCATAGTGAGTTTGCTCAATGGGAGAGCCTTTTCACGCAGATTCTTTTGGGCGTACTCTAGAAGGATATAGAATAGAGCTTGCCAGTGTTTTGGTTCGTCAGTAAGGGCTTTAGCTACAGCAGCATCCGCCTTGAAGTGATACTCCGTATTGACGAAATTCGATGATTCATTGGTAATGAATTTGCTCTTATGCTGGTACATAGTGAATCTACGCTTAAGACCATCAGTAGGATCATCAACATAAGGCTTGTAATTAGTCTGCATGATGATTAATGCATTAATCACACTGCTAGTCGCTTCCTGATAGATCTTACGTGTACTTGAAGCGGTACCAGAAAGGATTCCCTTAATAGTAGCACCGTTAAGGGTTACACGACCTTTGTTATCGAGCTGAGGCTCTTGTGTATTGCAAAGCCTAACGTCAACAGCTTCACTGATACCTCCTTCATCATGGCTGGATTTAGCACTAGCATTAACCAGCAGCGCTTCAGCTTTCATAGTAGAAGCTAATCCCTTAAGGTTCCTGTTCAAAGCGATGCGCTTACCGTTCTCGAATACGGTTGCATCTGCACCGAAACCGCTTTGACCGAGGAGCGCTTGAACGGCGTTAACGATAGTAGTTTTACCGTCAGAACCTGTACCGTACATAACGAATAAGCGGTCCTTATAACCTGTGCCATATAGAACAGATGCGAACATACGCATGCAATATTCGCGTCCTTCTTCGTCAGGGTAGATCTGTTCGATAACACGCTTAACGGCACGGTATTCAATGCAATTCTTATTGTATTTCTCTAATGGACCAGACCATTGTACCTGAGTATAGCGACCCATGTACATATCCTGTGTATCTGTAAGGAATTCATATTCACCGGTAGGCTGACCGGTTTTCTCATTTATAATCCATTTAAGCCAACCATTACGCATTGGGAAGTAATCGGCTTGGGCAGCATGTAACATCTTCGGACGTGGATTACCGCCGAAAGTCTTAAACACATTCTTACAAATTGTACCGATTTCTGTACCAAGATTACCGAAAGGCTTAAGCTTTTTCATTACTGCTGCATCCAAACCGATACCCGCTTTATCCATGTTTTCCAAAAGCTTATCCAGATGTTCAGCACGATCAACGGTAAGCAAAAGCGGTCTAATAAACCGGTCGTAGATAACTGACATCCACTGTTCAGTTTCGCTACCCTTTGGGTCTTCAATCCATTGATTATATGGGTAAGCTTCAAGGGAACCGGTTTGTTTGATATTATAGAGCCATGTAACGGGTTCTTTCTTACTGGCGTCAATCCATATGAATTTACGCGTAAATGATGTCATGATCATACGAACGGTGTCGCTAAGATCTTGCGATTCATAGAATCCAGTAAAAAGGAACATTAAGCACCATTTCCTCATGATTTCTACATAATGACCAACTTTACCGTAATCATACGGATTCGTAAATTCGTCCGGGAAAGCTTGGTCAAAAGTTATACTCTCACCGTCTTTATTGAACGGTTTAATTTCATTAGTGATACCGTCCATGATAATATCTCTGACGAAGCTAATCCAGCGCTTCATCTGGCGACGACATACATTACAGAATATCTCGAAATGGAAGCTTCTATATGCACTTGCGGACTGAAATTCACCGCCTTTCTTTGTGTTCTTTCGTACGTATTCGGCGTCAAGATATCTTTCCATATCGTCCTCTTCTTCCTCGTCTTGTGTTGGATCATGCCATAGTTTATAGTTAAATGTTCCGGCTTTCTTGTTAATCCAATTCTTAACCCAGAGTTTCTCATACGTATTATCGTAAACGGCATCTTTATCCGATAACCACATATTCAGAGAACGCTTATCACCAGGCTTACAGTGCGCAATATAATCACGATAAACGGGTAATAAATAAACGCGTTCTTTATCTCGAACTTCCGGACAAAACATACCACCTATTCCATATTTTTGGAACCAATTAGCAACATTGGTACGAATATCCTGATCGATATCACGCTTCTTGTCATCAGTTTTATGATGTTTGAAGGCGATTTCCATAAGCGGATGCATTAAACGTACCATGATTTCACACATCCTTCCTACATCTAGTGTTTCTTTACCTTTCCTATAGATGGTAAAATTAACGTAAATGATCCTAGAGATTGCAGGGAACAGCTTCATTACACGAGAATTATGGTCAGCAAGCATCTTAAAGAATCTATGCGTTGGACGGAGATGCTTAAGTGAATCCATGAAATCGAATATGATAGTATTAGCTTTACCATATTTCGTTGTCCATTTAGTCTCATCGAAGTTCTTTACCGCTTTCTTTAACGCGTCCATGATTCTATCACTTAAAGCCTGTGTTTTCTCAGTACGCTTAGAACTTTTACGTTTAGAAGGGGTTTCTTTAACGGAATCTTCAGCGCCAGTACGCTTAGTCAATTCCGCAATGAGTGGATCAACTTCTAACTTTACAGGCTTATTTTCAACTGTTTTCTTTGGAGTCTGGCGTTTAGTGTTATTGTTCTGTTTGATTAATCCAGAATATTGGTTATAAAGCGCGGAATTACCATCGGAGTCACCATCCGAACAGCTGATAGCATCATCCCAACCGCTGGAGAATTTAACGTGAACTGCATCGGAATCGCTACTTGCACTGTTAGAAGCGGTAGGGTTCTTCTTTTGCGGCGTGGTATTATTTTTCGGCTTCTGTTGAGCGGTAGTAGCTTTATTGATTAATCCAGAATATTGGTTATAAAGCGCGGAATTACCGTCATTTCCGCTATCGGAACAGCTGATAGCATCATCCCATCCACTAGAGAATTTAACGTGAACTGCATCGGAATCGCTATCGTTAGCGGCTGAATCTTCTTCAGATTTTTCCATCTCTGATACACTTTCTTCGTTATATTCATCAGAGGTGCTATTTTCGCCATCTTCCTCTTCGGAATCGCTGCTCGCATCTAGCGAAGCGGCAGAATCATCACTGAGATATCGTATATGCGAGATGCCTATAGCAATATCAAGCTGTTCACCGTTAATTGAGGTATTAACGCGTTGTACAAATGGATTGGCATAATGCTTACATTTAGAATCAAACTTACACATATCACCTGACAATCTGTATGAACGGCTAAGTTTACCGTTCTCGCCCATCTTAGTCGCGAAAGGTAATAACGATTGTGTAGTCTTTAAAGGACTTTCATCCAATACGGTAGTACCGTAAGTGCAATTATTCTGAAGGTGATTGAATAAAGATAAACGCATATCCGATTCAACATTAACATCAGTGATAATAAAGGAGTGGTAACCCATCTTAGCCTTACCATTACTGATAGGGAATTCGGTTGGGACCCAAATATGATGATGTTCAACATTGACGTGATTCTTCTCAAGAAACTCCAATGCGAGCTTCATATCAGCGATCGCTTTATCGTTACAGTTAGTCATGTAAGATTTGGTAGTTTTACCTTCATCTTCCTTCCAATCACCATCAAGATAAATGATGTTATAAGCGTTTAGTATCTGGAAGTTGAACTTAGGATCTGTAATGACTTCCTTTGCCTTAAGCTTCTCTTTGATAAACTTTAGAGTTTGTTCATTAAAGTAATCTGCTTCAAGATATAATGCTCCAATCTTCTTTGAGCAAGTGTTAATCCTAATGAACTTAGCATCAGGGTTATCGTTGACGTGATCTTCGCCGAGATTTCCTTCAATGAGGGCAGACTTATAAGCTTCAATGATCGAGTGTGTCATAGACATCTGTTACTTGAAAAATAAAAATCAGCTCGGATATGAGAGTTCGACAGTGTGCTTACGGATGGAAATTACGGCTAAATATCCAGCCGCATATGACCTCTAAATCACTCCTCAATGACGCCTTAAAAATAACCTTTAAAATACGTCTGTAAATGCATTTATTTTTAGACGATTTCCATTAAGTTATCCACGCTAATAGTAGGACTTTTAAGGGTGTTTTTCGGCGGTTTTCTAGATACTTTCAATCTACTGATATCAAAGATATTATATAATGATTTCCATCGTTTAATGATACTATCTAGCACTATATTTACATCGTTTTCCGTTATCTCTGTAGGTTCAATGGATTCTATAAGAGTGTTATATAGAATGGTATCGTCTGTCTCCTCCAACTTATCGATAACCTCAATGTAATCGTCTAAAAGTCCTTCGTCCAGGAATATATGAGATTCATCCTTTACGTATAACTTGAACGGATCGTCTGTAAGGATAAACACATCATAGCTATTCGTTTGGCAACAATCTATAAGCGGAAGCTTACGGGTGGATATAAAGTGCTCATATAGCGTGTCAGTTATAACCGGTTTCTCTACTATACTTTCAGTACGTTTATAGTGCTTCCAGTTAGGGTTACGGATGAACTTAGCTTTATGGTACTTAAAGTAATCTATACACGGAGTATTCGTATAGATAACCCTACAATTAGTTAACGCGTTTAGTATAAGGAGATTACAATAGTATAAATCCTCCGGGGATAGGTAATTTTGTTCGATTAACGCTTGCTCTATAAATTGTAGTTCTAAACGCGGTAAGATGTTATCATAGTCGTAACCTATTTTACGGTTATCTTTTAACGCATATCTTTCTGCATTATCCTTGAAATAATTATGATATTTGGTGTACGTACCGGATATATCAGAATCGTTCATCAACCGTGTCATATCCTTAAACGAACGCGCTAAACGATTAACATATATGCGCTGTTGTTGAGATGATCGCTTAAGCAATCCTATTCTATGATTAACGTTAAAATAAAGGACATTAAACCTATATTTCCTTAACAATTGCTCTGTATGTGTAATCGTGTACATGATATAATCAATCGCCATAGAAACGGGATTTATAAGCGTAATATCCTTATGGATCATTTGTTTACGGAACTTTAAGTATTTACTATAGATTCTATCGAAATATACGGAACAATCAATCACAATACTCATTGTATAAAAATAAATTTATAAGCGATCATCATAATAGTGGTTCCATCCTGATGATACATATTCCGTGGTTAATTTGTTAAACGGTTCCGTCTTAAATGAAGAACCGTCAAAATAAGTAACATTATGAATATTAATAAACTGTTGTATCAGAAGCGAACGCATAAGCTGTAAACAGTGCGCGCATGGCTTAGATGGTGCGTATTCATTTTTATGCGTTTTACGCAAAACGGTTAGGTCTACACGCACGCGTTTACGCGTTTTGTCTCTACGCGTATCGATTAACCTCTTAATTGCATCGATTTCAGCATGCGTAGAAGGACACTGTAAACGCTTACGAAAGATATTAACGTGGGGTACATAATTATTGTATCCTATTGAATAAATAAACGATTTATCATGAAGTATAGCACAAACCCTCAATCTACCGCACTTACAATACTCATCGAAAGGAGATATCATTACCGATTATATTAATGATAAACATTGCGTGGATATGGATTTTTATATCGATTTTTCTTTAATTAATACTAAAGATTATGTTCAATGATTTGCATAAATATATACCAGAAAGCTGGAGAATTTATATCAATAGTACTGATCTGAATCGCGTTATTGAGAAACTAAATAAGCATAATCCGTTAGAGGTATTACCATTGAAAGAGAATATATTTGAGTGCTTACGTTATATTGAACCCGAAGACGTGCATACTATAATACTAGGCTATCCTAGTCCGCAAAAGGAACTTTCAAGTGGAATCGCCTATAGTATACCATTTGAATATCGCTTTACGGATATATATAAACGTGTACCTAATCCTGCCGTACAAACAAGGGTTATAACCTATCTAAATTCTCCCGAAGATACAACCTTAAAGGATATGCTTAAGAAAGGTATCTTGCTAATGAATTATCCTTTAACATGCGTCGTTAAACGTAAATACGCACATATGAATTACGGCTGGAATATTATAGTTAAAAGTATCGTTGAGCGCTTGCTTTATCGCAATGATTCAAAGCTTACGTTAATCGCTTGGAATGCGGATGCGTTTGAGCTTTTTAATAGAATTGTCCCAAATTGGATCCCGACGAAGAATGTAGGTATATATACTTCGCCTATGCATAATAACCTTAAATTAATCGTTTCTATGGGACCGGAAGATAGTCACTATAACGAAAACACGTTACAGGATAAATATAAAACTATCATTAAAAATATACAGTTTGGTAGTGAAATACATAAGAGATTTATAAGTCATGGTTGAAGAAGCGGTTCATTATCAACCTTATTAGTGACGTTATTGTTAACCATTACTGTTTGCGGTCCGCCCTTTCCTTTTTTACTACACTTAGCGACACCGATCGCGGCAGTACATATAGCAGCAACCATGACAGTTGCGGCGATTGCCCATATAGCACTATCAGTTGAGAGTTTAGTCGATTGTGATTGTGATGCGGATGCAGTCGCAGAAGATTTAGCTTTCTGACTCGCTTCTACGGTAGATGTCGCGCTTGCAACGGTATTGGTTACAGCCGTTAAGGAAGATGTTAGGTTACTCGTTAATTTTTCTTGTAATTTTACACCCGTACCGGAAGATGCCGCCGCATCTATTTTTAGTACGTTCAATTCACCGGATACATCGATAGTGCTATTAGCTACTTTTATACCAACCTCGTTATTGTTAACCGCTTTAACTGTTGCCATTGCACTATTTACGCTTTCCGCAAGCGATGCGCGATCAGTTGCGGAAGACATGTTATTATTAACCGCCATATTGAAAACGTTACGTATAGAGTTATTAACGTTAGTGCATACCGTGTTATTAATGCCGACTGATGCAGCCGCTACACCTATACCGGATACTTCAAGTTCCGTAGTACTAGAAGCGGTTGCCGAACTACTCATATCGGAAGATTGTTGAGAAAAGCCGTTATTCGCTATATCAAACATAACTGAATCGGTTAAGTTAGATACATGTTCAACAACTGCGTTCGCTTCTGCTATCGCTTCAATGTTCTGTAGAGCGGAAGCGTCCGCATTAAGCGCGACAGTGTTACCTTTACCGCCGATCTTTATTGTAGTTCCGTAAATTTCTACATTAGCTTTATTCCATGATTGAGCATCGAATTTCTGAGTTAATGCGTTTACCGAAGTAGTTTTTTGGTTCATACTATTGGTAATCTTTACTATGTTCTCCATAGAGAAATATTGCTCATTAGACGTACTATTAGTGACGTTTGATTCTGTCTTATTGCCCATACTAATTGACGCAGCAGCACCCATTTTTCCGTAACAAAATGAGCTGTTACGACTTCTGGATCACTCTTTCTGTTATGACTATAATACTCTTAATAGTAGTGGTAATAAAGTGTATTCCTAAGCATAAACTTCCGTATTGTTTAGGCGGTACGCGTGAACGAGAATCGTTTGTATGCATTAAGGAGTATGATAAATGGTGTAAGGCTAACGGTATTCCTCAAGTGGTAAGACCCGATGAATTAGCGAAACATGATAAAACGTGGGTAGTTAATGAAACCTGTAATAGACTAAAAATAGATAAATCATTACTTACTCCATTCATCTAATCGCGTACAGAACGATAAAGCTTGGTAGTTAATGAAACACGTAACAGATATATCGTTATTCGCTCCATTCTAATCGCGTACCGAACGATATTTTATAGTAAACTTTACGGTCTGTCCGCGTAATGAGAAATCTCTATATGCTCCCGATAAACAACGATTAAAGTCCCCTACTTCGGCGATAACGTTTAATGGTTTATCGCCTATACTATCTATTTTTTGGACTATGAACATTAGCTTTCCATAGTTTTCCCGTTCACGAGGATTGTTGATAAATACAACGTGATTCTTTACCTGAGCCGTACAAGGATAAGTCTTAACGGTAACCTTATCATACTGGTCTATAAACGATACCGATTCGCATTTATGGTTAAGCATATTCCTAAATTCATAGCACATCTCTTGGTTAATAATTAACGGTTCTGCCATAAGAATCATCTTTCCATCTTTAGAATCTTCAAGTTCGGTCTTAAAGGTAACCGTGAACGTTAATTTCTTTGACGGAGGGGATTTATTGAATAATCGTTTAAAGAATCGTTTTATGCCCATTTCCTTAAGATAGTATTATAAATATACCGCCCATAGCATCGGTAATAGAGTATATTTAAACAGAATCTATACAAAAATAACATTGAGGTTTTTTAAAGGATTTTACTTAGAAATTGCTTGCTTTAGCGCACTTAACTTCATCGAACTCAATCTCGATGTTCTCGATGAGATATTTAATAACATCCTTAAGCGGTGTTCTTTCACGGTATACGTTCTTCATATCGTTAAAGGCTACTACATCAATATCTTCTTTACCGCCAGCGATCTTCTCCCAATCATTCTTGGTCAGTTGAGCGAACATGCAGATATCGGTCGTTAAGAGATCTTCGTGGAGATATTGCTTTAATCTCTTGAACTCAACAGGGATGTAATATCTTGGAACCGCTGGATCGAGAAGCTCAATATCTGACTTACAGAATATAAGCTTATTCTCATTACTGTTAGAGAAGTATGAGTACATAATTGTCTGGTCTGGATTACGCTTAACGCCGTTAGATTTAACCATATAATCGTAGTACTTAACGGATTTCATTTCCATTGGTGTAGTAGAAGCGTTAACGTATTGCGCCCAAACATCTTCAATGGTAACTCCCGTCTGCCATTGCTTACGTGGATTCTTCTGGTTCTTAGTAGAATTCTCTCTGTAGTTAGGATTTGGATAGACCGCTAATGGTGGTTCTTCCTTATATGTCCTAACCCAGGCGAAACCGATATCAAACCTAGTAGGATTATCGATAATACCCTCAACGAAATCATTGAAGTTATCACTGTTAATAACCTTACGGTTAACGAGTTCGCAAAGGTACTCGATTACGCAATCTTCACGCTGTTTAAGTATCCGGAGTACTGTAGACGGATTATTAGAGAAGCATGCAGTAACGACCTGCTTAATCGTTCCGTGCTGAAGGACTAAGTTAAGATAATCGGCGCTATGAGCATACTTAACGCAATGATCAATGGTTCCGATGAATTTACTCTTCCACTGGGACTTTAAGCGTTCATCATCAGTCGCCATTACTGCATTAAAACGATTAGCGATTTCATTGGTAACGGCACAGCTTACATCGTTGATTCCGAAGTTAAACTTAACGTATTCGTTCATGATATCGATATAAGGAAGAACCTTAAATCGGTACAGATTGCGTTTAACTTTGACCAAATGATTAGCGTAGATTCTCTTGGCGTCTTCGGTAAGCTGATCGAATAACGATTCATCTTTATCGGTTTCGAATAATCGCTTAGCAATTGGTTCGATTTTACCGACCTGGTTAAGATACTCAACGGAATGCTTAATATCCATTAAGTTTAGCGCGAATTCTGCTTGATCGAAACCGATTAATCCTTGTTCGAGGTATTTTTCGATGTTAAGTCCTTCGCCTAAATAGCGAATCGCTTTAGTGAAACGGTAATGATGTCTATCGTTATTATCCTTAAGGAGATCGAAGCGATAATCCTGTTCGATTGGCTTCCTGAAGAGATGTTCGTTCATCATACTTTCGGTAACGAAAGCGTCAGGAATATAAGCATATTCATCATCCATTTCAATCATACCGAGAAGATGATCGCAATCATATGTACCTGTTAACTTATACACGTTCATAAGGGATGGATAGCAACGATACCAGATATCGCGTAATCCTTTAGATTTGCGTGTAATGGTTTCAGTAATGAAAGCAGCATTAACGGTATCCTTAAACTTGAGTTCATTATACTTAGCGTCATATGTGAAAAGTTCATCATAAACGTTAGAGAAGATGAAAGCAAGCTCAGCAGACATTAGAGTGTTATATTGTTGATAAAAATCACTTAGAACCTGGAGCATCAAATAAAAATATAGAGGTAATGTTTTTTAAAGCTTAGAGCTTAATGTATGATAGGACTGGCTTATCATTTTCGCCTGTTTGAAGCATAACGCTAAAGACGATATTCATATCATCGCTGCTCGTTAATCCAATCGATTCTGGTAGAATATTTTCACGGATTTCCTTTTCGATTGGTGTAAGCGTTTCTTCTATAACTGCGATATGTTCGGTATACAATTCCGCATTATCTTCTGGTGCAGTAAGCATAAAGGCATTAATTCCTTCGTACCACGCTGGTTCCATAACGGTTTCTCCATCGGAATTAACATATTCGTGTTCATAACCGAAAGATGCTAATGCGGTTTCCTTTACAATCGCATCGAAAGAAAGATCATTACGCATAACTTCTACAGCATTTAACCATGATGATGTTGCCTTAAAGATTGGACTTTCAGGTAAGCATTTAACAGGATTATAGAACACTGTATACTTAGATAAATGTCCTGAAAGACCTCTCGGTAAACGCGAAAGATGAGACTTGATTCCTTCAAGGCTTAACCTGATATCACAGAAATCCTGGATATACTTAAACTGTGCTGGTTGATCGTACCATGATGCATAAACCTTTAGCGGCTCAGCAATATCGGTTGATCTAATGCAAGTAATATAAACGAGTTCCATTAGCCTAATAAACGCTAGATGGTCAATGCAAGGCTGATGGTATTTAACGTTAACAATTAAATCATAACGCTTAACGAATACATCAAGCATAACGCCAAGAAGATTAATAAAAGTTAACTCCGTCTTAGTATACTTTTCTGGAGATCGTGTAAGCCTAAGCAAGTGAGCTGCCCAAGCAAGAACCAGTTCAGCTTTAGCGATTGGACGTCTAAGCGAAGAGCGACCTGTCTTTGAACGCAACGTTTCAGCGTCTTGCCTTCCATACAATCCGTTATGGAAATTGATAGGGATATTAAGCAATTTCATGGTTTCATTAAGATCTCTTGCAACGTTGATATAATCTAACGAAATTCCTTCAGCGGATAGCTCTCCGATTTTGTCAAAAGCGATAGACAAATGAAGCAAAAGCTTATTAAGTGCGTCACTAAGATCATTATCAAGTTCACATTCAAGGAATTCGTTAATAAAATGCCATGCAACGGATTGTGATCTACCGGAGCAATAAACGGTTTCATCCAATGACAATCTTTTATCGATAATCGTTGAAGATTTAATAATCAACTGACGAATTTCCGCCAACGAGAAACGTTGTGCGTGGTTATTCTTAATAAAGCGCTGAATATTATTGACAACCTTATCAATAACCTTAATGTCGTTGTTAATGAGAACGCTAAATGGTCTCTGAGCAGTAGTAGCAGAAACGGAATTCATAGACATAAGCTTTGGGTGTTACATGGAAGATAAAAATCACTTGCATTTCCTGGATTGATAGTAGATCGTGTACGCGTATATGCGATATCTATTTTAGCGTCCTATTTTTCATTTACGCTTATTGTTTTTACCGTTAAAATGAGCTCCATAAAGGAAACCCCTCTTAACATAGAACAGATTGATGAAAACCCTACACAAACTGGTGCCAAAAAAGCGTCTAAAAATAAGCGTAAACGTAAGGTTGTAAAGGGTGATCTATCCGCCGCTTCATTAGGTGAGCAGCGTTCCGTGTTTGCCGATAATGTGAAGTCCAATTTATCAATCGTTCAAGAAGCTATCTCAGACGCAGGACTTTTCAACGAAAACTACGAGACCGTAATGAATACAATCGATACCATTAATGAGCAAGTTAAAACGTATAATCTCCTTAGCTATTCGTCCATTTATCGTGACCTTTACGATATGGGCATGGCGTCTGTAGATTTTGATAAAACGCGTACGGTTTTAGTGAAGAAACTTAAAGCTGAGAAATGCCCTAATTATGGTGAACTAAAACCCATTACCGCACCATCATTTAAGCTTTCCAAGATAGATGCCGATCAGTTTAGCGATATGTGGTCTTCCCTTATAGAAAACGATAAGAAAGCCATCCAACGCTACATTGAAACGAAAAATGAGGTAGCGGCATCACTTAACGATTACGTCGATGGTATTGGCTTATTTGAGACGAAAATGGTAGAACATAGAGCGCGTTTAGCGGAGGTTGTCAAGCATAACATTAGCGAACTCCTTAACATGCACGCAAGTTACGCTTGGTGTGTTAAAAATAAGGTTCCAACTGAACATTTTAACGAAATGGATATAATCTTATGCAAATCGCAAAAAGAATTCGTTGAGCAAAACTTAAAGCATTTATTAGGACTTGACGAGGAGTAATTTACAGTTCTTTAGCTTCTGCCGCTTCTTCAGGGACATCACTAATTGCTGTTTTTGGATCGCCTTTAATGTGCATCGCGCGTTTAGTCTTATTGATCATGTTGAACGAAGAAATGATACGTAAAATACCAGAGCACGTGGACTCAAACTTTTCATGCTCAAACAATGGAATACGCGCAGCATGATTAAATAAATCGATAATGGTTTTCGCATCTGATGGCGCAAAATATTTATTAGTATCGTTAAACAATAAGCGCCTAAGCTTTAACGCTGTGGATAGAATGGTTTTATTAATATGCGCGTCAAAGTTAGCGCTAACGGTAGCAAACATAGCAGAATCCATATACGAACGCATTGATTGTTTAGTCTTATTGCAACCGGTAATATAACGAACTTCTCCAATAATAAGATTAAGACCAGCTTCCATAAAATCAGTTATACGGAGGATAAAAAAAGGTTACATTTCTATTTTCATTGTATTTGTAATTAAATGGAGACTAATGCTGTTTTGGTTCAACAAATATACAGGTTAATGGAAGCCTGTAATAGGATATACGTTAAGCAAAAGAAACCGAGCCATCCACTTCCTGCTGTATCCGTAGTGGACCAACTTAATAGAGATATGTTACTCAGTTTCCGTGCATACCTAATAAATTTAGTTAAATCCCTTGACCCGCATTATAATCTGAGTAACGCTGGAATAACCGTCGGTAAAGGGGCTAAAATGTATGTACCTATATCGAGCTTACCATTAAAGTGGCCGCCTAAGGAAAATACAAAAGAAAATACAAAAGAAAATACAGAGGAAACGGATACAAAAACAGAGTAAATGTTTTTGATTAACGCTTAACGTTATATCCTTGATTAACGCTTAACGTTATATCTTATGGAATACTAATGCGCCTATGCTATTTATCGAGAACGCATTTAATGGTGCCATTTTAACCTGTCCCATTGACATATCGTCGTATATACGTACCACGTTAACTGGACCGCGCTCAGTGTTAATCATATCAAGTATGCAGCAAACGTAATGTAGTCCTGTATTAGCTATAAACGAGTGCAGTCTATATTTATGCTCATAGATATTTATCTCAATGTTAATTCCATCAGCGAAACAACACCACATACCTATATCAAACAGTAACCATTCTGGGGATAGCTTCTTAATATCATATATTATGGATTCTTTAATGCTCATCACTGTATCGCGTTTCGCTAAGGATTTATAGCTTTCAAGTCCTTTCTTTAGACCGAAGTTTACTTTAACTGATGGCTTAAGGAAATCACAGAAATTATAGTCGTTTAATCCTTTTGTACCAACAGATGCGTATACACGAGCCGGTGGAACGAAAGCCGCTAAAGTATCTGCGAAAGAACGTAAAACGTCATTGATTTCGCTCATAACGGTACACATTTCTCCGTTATTTAAGCGGTTAAATCCTTGTGCGAATAGCTTTTGATATGTTATCTCATTGAAGTCGAAGAAGTTACTCTTAAATCCCATCGATAAGAGCATATGCATTACAGCATGCAAGCCGCATGAAGCAGGTATGCCGCCTATTTGTGATAGTAATACCATAGGTAGTTGTGGCTGGGATATTCCTATAGTATATTCATTCATTTTTGATTGTTGAGTGATCTGTATTTCTTCAAGTTCATCTAACGATTTTCCTGTAAGATTTACGTTAATCGCGTTAATTACACCGTTCAGTTTACTGTTAGTTGCTTGAACCAATAAACTGGAAATCTTTATTATTTGCTTCTTAATGACGAAGGTTAACGCGTTATCATCTATGCTTACCATTAAACGATTTGCGTGCTTTAAGAGTTCTTGAAGGAACGCTATTTCTAGAAGATTTTCAGCTTGTACGTTTAATGAACCATGTTCGCTGTCTTCGTTAATAACCTCGCGAATGGAGTTTTCATCAAACGCTAATATAGATGAGAACATATAATTGCTTTTTGTTTGAAATAAATCACTTTCAATGTCAGAACCACCTACAGAACTAGTTACGCTAGGAAAGCTATTTGAGAGCAATAACAGCATCAGCGATTATGAAAAGAACGCCCTCCGTAAAGTAGTTGCCGAAAACACTATAGTATATCCTTTAACGCCCGCCCAGATTGACCATATTACCAAATATGGACCGGACGAAAAAGATGATGAACAAATAGCCATTATGAAGGCAGAATATTATGACCAGAATCTAGTTCGAAGTAGCTTATTCGATAGGATTAAAGCACGCTTTTCGGAAAATTATTTAAACGATACAGCTGCGCTTCTTGGTTATAGTGTAGGTACAGAAAAGCTCGAAAAAGCCATGAAAGACTTCACTATTAAGCAAGTTTTAAACCATATCTTCAAGGCGGACGTGAATGGAAACGATACGCTATTTAGCATGGAAAAGTTTAGGCATCGTCCTATCTTTTGCGGAGTTAACGTATTATATGATCCGGTAACTACAGCCGCTTTTAATAATATGCATCATACAAAGGGAGAATACTTCGATAAGGGCTGGAAAAACGAATATAATAACGCGGAATACCTTGCTAAATCAGGAGAATATGAGTATAGGGATATAACTTTTAGCCCTAAATTCCTAGGCGATTTACAAAATAAAGCTGGAACTCCCGGCGATGCGGATTCTAACGAGTTAGTCGCATTGTTTATTCGTAACGCGTTTAGCGTTGGAATCAGCTCTGTCGACGCCGGGGGTTTAGGCGCCGGGTCAGAACTTCCGGCACAATATAGCCGTATATTTATAAACAACGCCCAATATAACCCGATATATGATTATAATACCACACTATTACGCTCTAAATGTTTACGTTTAGACCCATCGATTAAGGACACAGAAAACCGATACAAATATATAGAAAACAGAGTGGTTTTATTAGAAAAGCCGGCATTACAAAAAGAGAATGGTACAGAAGAACAAGCGGCAAAAATAGAATCATTAAAGGTGGATCATCCATGCATTATCTTCGCAGGAGATACATTAACGAACCCTAACCCTAAAGAAGGTGAGGCAAAAGGATACGAGCTAGCCACTTATACTGCCGTACCATTATGTTCGTGGTCGTATTTCTGTAATGAATCTGAATATAAGGGAACTAAAGCAGTTGAGCGTTTAGCGGCTGTCAATCAATGTGGTCCATTTACGCGTGTTATCGCCAAAGGATTCTACAGTAATGCTATATCAAATATACTACAAACCTATACCGAAATCGACCTTGTATTAGGCAAATATAAGGATGAGGATGACAACGAACACACTACTTTTGGCTACAAGTCAGGAGACAAATTTGACTGGGAAACTGTGGATTCCAGACTACGCTATGCCGCGACGGTGGAATATGAAAAGCTCAAAAATAAAAAACATGCAGCTGATAAAAATACCGTAAATGATATGGAATTATACGAATCTGCGTATTACAGGAACGCCGACTGTCCTGCTCATATAAAGACTTTATTTAATATTACCAGTTTACCGCTCCGTTTCGCGTTTTTCCGTACAAATTCTAGCGACGTAATTCATATCCGACAATACCCAGCAACGCCTTTACTCGGAGCATTACCTATGCAAGATGATTACATAACGCAGCTCGTTCCAGTATATCGTAATTTAGATGAAACTCCAACAGAAAAAACCGGTATGAAATGGTATATAAATCCTAATGATATTCTCATTAAAGGTGTATCTGGAAAGTTTTATAACGTAAGTCAGCAATCATACGTAAAGAAAAACTATCCAGCAACCAAAGGAGACGGCGTTATGTTTACATATACTGGACACTTATATACAGGACCGGAAGAAGGTACGAATTTACCAGCCACCGTTGAAGCCATACATATGGGCGTAAAGACAGGCGAAACAACGGTAGATCTTGGAAAAATAGATACAAGTCTACAATACAAGACGGATCCCATAACCATCGCTCCAAATAACTATCTTCAATATATGGTCGATCCGGGTTCAAGAAACGCAGCAACAGCAAGCAGAGCAGCGTATAGGGAGTTTATTAAACAGGGTTGTGTATGGCGGGATTCGGACGGTAATGAACCCAAAAAGAACGCTGATATACCGGATACCGATCCTATTGGTATAGATTTATTAATATACGCCGATATAGAGAAAACCGCGGGCAAAACCCATTCTAAAGCACCAGCTCCAGACCCAGAAGACGGGGAAGTAAATAAGACTTCATTAACGATAGCCATTGTCGTGCTCGTTGTATTAGTAGCTCTTATCGTAATCTTTATCATATATCGTGTAATAAAGAAGAAGAAAGCAGCCGCAATGGGTATAGCTCAAGGATTATTATGTGGAGATTAAAGAAGTATATCCATACATAAATGTGTAAGTGTATCGTAGGTATATTATTAGCCGATTTCATAACGCTATCGTTATTATATACAGCGTTTATCGAATTAAACATACACGATGATCATTATAATATCATCAAGCTATTCAGTGATAATTACGACTTCGAAGGGAAATATGATGCTAAAGTCACCATGATTAGCTACTTGATAGCGTTAGTCGTACATACCTTAGCAATTATCATTAAAGCGTTATACCACTTAATATGCTGCTGTAGATGTTGTTGCGGTTGTGATAACTACCATGAAGACGTGATACTTTATTGATTATATTTTTGTAGCATTATCTTTATAGAATCCGCATAAAATGATGTTCCATTTGCGACCCAGATCAGAGGTCTAAATCCAAAAATAACTCCAAGTATTCGTTAGGTAGTGCTGCTCGCTTCTAGCGAAGCGGCAGTCTCTCTAAAGAGAGAAATAGCCCAAACGAAAAAACTTAATATAATTAACCAGAATGCTTACCACGATTACTGTGCGTGCTGTAGCGGGAACGTATACCTATTGTTCCGCATGGACCGATATGTGGTGGCATATGGTGTATATTTTAAATAAAAATCACTTGTAAGATTGTAATATATAGAAAATGACGGCAAATAGTATGAATCCGTATTTCGCTAAATTATTCGACTCATTTGACTCATACATGGTAAATAATTATAGTCTTAGTAAGGGTAATTTAGCGTCTGTAGACGGTGTACTTGATGATAAATTTTCCAAGTTTACCGGTGGAATTGGAAGCAATAGCGCGTTCATCAATATAGCCGGTAATTATAAATATAGTTGTATAGTCCCTAAAGATAAAGACCAACCGCCGAATTATATAGGCATCCTGAAGGAAAATAAAGCGTTAGATGGTTCGTTTATAGACGAACTGTTTTCATTTACGGATGGCGCTGATGAAAGTAGAGCTAAAATAAATTGTACCCGTGCAGCCGAACATTTATATAATAAAGCTCATAGCACATCCGGTAATGCAGAAATCCCTCAAGCGTACTGTATTAACTTCACTGATGGCATGCCTTATAGTATATACGAACCAGCTCTACGTGAGGTTCATAAAGATATATCAAAACAGTTGAATTCTATAATAGATTATGCCATAGCGACCGGACAAACCAGTGAAACTGACGATTACGATGCAACCTTAATAAATAGCTTTTTAAATATATTCTTCACGCCTGACGGTAAGCCACGCTATTACGCATTACGTACCGGTATTTTACCAAGCGCGATCGCGTATTCACGGTTCTTGCAAGCGAAAAATATAGACGCATCCACTACATTCCTAGATCATTATAAGGATTTTGAAACGGAACTGAACGAACTCAAAAAGGGATCACATTTTATACCAATCGGTAGAAGCGAACAATTTTTAGGTAGCGTCGGTGAAAACGATCGTTTATTCTGGTATCCTTTCAATAGCAAATTACCGTATTCATATAAGTATATAACCTCCGACGGTACCAAGGATAAAGAACGTTATGAGATCGTTAATGGGTTTAATCATTATCATCTTACCGGTAATGATGATCAAGCAGATCAGCTTAAAGTATTACTCAATTCGACTTCCATCGAAACTAAAGCAATCAACGACACACTATCCGGAACAGATAAAACGATTCTCTCCTATAAATCTTGTCTTTCTGATATACCTGCACCAAATTCCATACTGGTTCTCGATTCATATAACACGTTGGTCAATAAAACGGTTAACAATATTCAGCAACTGTTCTATAAAGGTAACCTTACTAAAACCATCAAAAGGATAGAAAGTTGGGCTAACGTAAACGCTAATGATGTCATAGAGATGCACCCGTTATTGAACTATTCTGGGTACACCAATGGTTACTTAAACGTTAAAGCGGAAGAATATGATTCAAGCATAACCGAAGAGAACATAATTGATCCAACAAAGTCAAATATTGAAGAGCTATTCTATTATAACTCAGGCTTTAAGATTCAACCGGAAACTAGACCACTACACCGTATGAACTTCTATAGTTCCCGTAAAGATGATAAATCGGTTGACCCGTATGCATTAGAATTCGGCGCTATTAGCCATGATTTATATACAGTCGTTAATGAAAGCGATGCGCTAGAAATTAATAAAACACAGATCATAAAAGATGATGCTTTTGGTGTTTTAGGAAGGCTACCCGATGGAAATAATAAAAGCGAATCCGCATGGAAAACTGTTTCATGCGGTATCACTGGAGCTATTAATAACGTAAGCGAACTAACGAAAGGTACCCCCAATCATATGTTCTCGGTAAGCGGTTTAGGTGAGAATAATGCGGTACCGAAAATCGAAATGGATATAACTACCTTACATTATGGAGATGGACATGGAGATTCGGATGACGATGATGACCACGGTTGTAACTTTAAAGCCGATGATGCATTTGCGGGTGGTTATGAATGCATTAAAGTACATTATTTAGATACCGGTGTTGATTATCATGAAAGCCGCTGGGAGAAAAAATTCCCGGCAAAGGAATTCAATGAGAATAATAAGGTAACTGTAGAATTTAGCAATTCTGATGCCGTACTTGGTGTATACGATGCCGGTGCGGTATATAATATGAGCAATATGACCATGAACGCAAATGCCATACAGGGTTACTATTATACCGTTCATATCTTAGCCGATGATGGAGGAATAACCGCTGACGTAAAAATAAATCCGTCTAATGGTACGCTTAATCTTGGAGATAATTCAAGCGGCGATACAGATGAAACGAGCAAGGATGAAAGAATAAAGCGTTACGGTACCGGTGTGCAGTACTTCTTTGGAGGAAACTGTGATAAATCCATATTCGAATCCTATTATGATAAGGGCTTAACGCTTTACCAATTATTCGATCCTATAACGGACGCGTATGCTAATGAACCAGGTAAAAAATACGGTAGAGTAATTAACGGACTGAAATTCGCTAACAGAACTTTCGAATGGGATTATAATATAGTACTTAAGGCATGGAATCTAGCGCTCTGGATTATGCGCGGATATCCTAATAAAAGCGACCGTCTTAACTATTCTGGAACCGATATATCTACGTTATATAGAACCAAAGATGCTGGTCTCGCACTAGCCGCATTCTTCGACTTCATTTATAAAGATAACAACATTAAGCTAATTTTAGGTCCGTCGCTTAAGCAAATAAACAATGCGGTCGGTCCTTATGGCTCAAATAATGCTAATGATGGTACCGGTAAGACTAGTTCAAATCAGCTAATTAATAAATACGGCAACAAAGGGGTCGCGAGTAATGAAGAATACGATAATACAACACTTAGGGGAGCTTCTTGGGATGTTGTTAGAGATAACCGCGGTAACAATCTTCATGATCACGCTAAAGCTGCTGCCGCTGTATATGTTAATAGCGATTCTAAATTATATAAGGACAGTAAGACAACGATAGGTAAAAACGGTGTCGGTAAATATTATTGGTCTAAAGGAAATGTGTCTAACACCGGTTATAACAATAGAAGCGTGATAACGCAATGGGGAGAGCATAATGCAGATGCTAGACGCCTATGGAAACATAGTGATGGTTATTTACATTTAGATCATTATTCATGGGATTGGCATTTAGATGATTATGTTAATGGTGCTGATCAGCTGTTTGCTGGAAATAATTTAAATAACGGAACTAACCTCTGGCGCGGTGCTTTCATGATTCATGCTCGTAACCCGACAATAACGAAGGAGAGCCCTGCAGGAACAAACAGCAAAGGTTATAACTCTCCGTTTAATTGGCATTTGGGACCATTCCATGAAGTATCACCGGAAGCTAAAGAACATACTAATGAATACGGTGTGCGTAATAAGTTATCTAAGTGGCACAATGGGCATGCTGATGGTAATTGTACAACTGGGGTACCGAATACTACATGGAAGCAAGCATGGGATGGTATAAACTGGGGCTGGACTTGGGATAATCAGAACCCGAATATCCGTATACGTTTACCGATGTTATGGAGATATCTTAAATCCCTCCGTGAAAAGGGTATCTATACAGATGGTCAGTTAATGCCTTGCGGTATAGAACTTCACTACTGTAACTATAGGAAATCCTTAATGACTTCGATAACGAATGCGGAACACGATGTTCCTATTTCAACCGGTATAGTCACACCGGAGAAAGATAAAGATCTTACGGATAAGCAGAAAGAGAATAATGAACGGATAACCATGAATAATATATCTAATTGGCAATCCGCTATAACATCTCCTGGTAGCGTTACTTTTGCTGAAGTTTTATATGATACATACGCTATAACGCAGAACACTATAAATACATGGTATAAACTATTAGCGACTCCTGAATTCTATAACCCGCTTATACGTAATATATTAGAAAGCGCATGGAGTCAATCCGATAAGCTGACCGCAATGTATCGAACCAAACGATATATAAACAGTATATCCGATAAATTATCGGCTGATGGTAAGACTATATATAATATCCCTATATTACCTAGTATATCGCTGTTCGGCGCTACAGAAACTAGTAACGGAAGTATTGACGATTCTATAGTAATCGGCGCCGATATGAAGATGTTATATAGCGTTCCACCGGAAATTAACCTTGACACGGCTACCTGTAATAACGTTGCTATAGGAGTAACATATCCTCCGGCTCTACGCGAAGGACAAACGGCGAATCAGTTCACAGCAATATCTTCTAGCTTATATGCCGATATGACCAACTTTGACAGTGATACTATAGGCTGGATAGTTCCTATTCCTACTAAAGCTAATCTCGCTTTACTGAACGCTTATGATGGTTCCTGGAGGAAAAATAAGTCTTCTGTTATACCGTTAACGACTACTAATATATATAAGTTACTTGAAGAATTAAACGATGCTAAGTTACATTGGATAGGATGGGTAAATAGTGATAATCTATCGTGCATAAGCGCAAATGATTTAAGTAAGCTACTTCATATATGTTATGATAGTAAATCACCGAGCTCATTAACCGGCGCCGATGTAGCTGTTGTACCTATGGTATCCTTAAAGATAACTCCTTATTATAACGATAAGACGGGCTGTAACATTGATGGCAGTAAGTGCGCACAAAGCGAAAAAGATAAAGCGGAATGCAAGGAGATTAAACCATTTAGCGTTAAGTTTGAGATAGATACTAGAGGTACCGATGAATCACTTAAATTGGTAATGATCCGAGACAAAATTGAAGATGACGTAGAATATAAGATATATAACATATCCAATAAGGTCGCTGTAGGCAAGCATTCTTTAATGACTTATATGACGACGGTTAGTTATGATAAAGATAGTGTAAACATACCATCAGTATTGCGTCCATTATAAAATAACGTATTTATTTTTACCATTAAATAATATGGAGTTCAGGTTCGCTACTGCTGTAGATGATAACGGTAAGCTTTCTGGTATCGTTAGAGAAGGAAATATCGACGAAAACGGTGAGGTTAACTATACTAAAAACGAAGAATTTACAGACCATGCAAATTTCGAAGAAATCGTCGCCAATGAGATCCTTAGGCGATTGTACGGTGTAGATATACCTAAAGCAAAGAAAACCCTTAAGGAAGAAGTGCTTAATGATGTCCGTAAACAGCACGGTATTCCGACCATCTCTGACGCAACCCAAGTTAACAAACCAGCTAAGCAAGAACCGGTAAACAACTCAGTTAAGAATGATGCTGCTCACACTAACGTTAAGAATGATGGCGTAAAAATAGGCGTTAATGTGAAAGATCTTACTGATGATGAGTTCATCGAATTTACTAAGCGCAAGGTTCAGCGTAATAAGGAATTCGATCGCTTTAAGGCTATTAAGTCTAAGATTCGCTCTACGCTAGAGGGAAGATCATATAACGATCACGCCTTTAATTTATTCGTTAAGCTCCACGATATCGATAAGCGTGGATTCTTTAACCGTACAGAAGAAGATAACGCTGTTATATCCGAGGCTATCAAGCTTTATGGAGCAGCTTAAAAAATGACTCCAGGTATTCGTCATATAATGCTGCGCTCGCAGGTGATGTCTGCTCGCCAGGCAGAGCCTGTCGCTTCTATCTAGCGAAGCGACAGTTTCGCCTAACGGCGAAAATAGCAACGGAGTTGCCAGATTTTTCGAAGAAAAATATAGCTATAATATTTTTATAAATCGATCACAAAACGGTTACTATAAAGTACATCAAATACGGACTTTATATGATAAGCGTTTAGCATCTTTTCTTCTAGCGGTTTTATTAGGAACTGTTTATCGTTAAAGGAACTCACTAATTCTATCATGTATTCGTGAATCTTTTTGAGCTTCTGTTTATTAATACTCTCTGCGGTAGGATTGTTGATGGTATCAATAAAGCAGTTAAACGATAGCCTATTTTTGGAGTAATTATTAGAGATTATATACTTCAATAACTCTCCTGGACGAACATCCAATACACCGCCTAAACATACCTGACTTATGTATAAAATATACGCCCATACAAGGATTCTGTTCAGCGTTAATTGGCTTAACGGTACCTTATAAATCGATGATATAAAGGAGTAAACTGTAACGATTTTTTTATCGATTATGTTATATAATAGTATATTATCATGATGTACCATTATAGCATAATATACTAGCGTATCTAGTCTACCGTCTATAACGATGTTTTTATTTTTGTTATTTTCCACGATCGTATTAAATCCAAGGAAATCCATACGGTTAATACAGTCGACTGTGCGGTTTTTTATAAACAGATATGTATCATCAACTTCGCGTATAACTATGGTATCTTTATATGCCCCATTAGACGCTGAAAGCATAACAGTTATATTACCAAAAATAATTAGTTGTTACCGTCAATTCAGGCGTTATTCCTAATATATGACGCCATTACTTCAATAAGATAACGGTCAAATTCATATTCATCAGTCCAGCCGAGTGAGCGTATTTTATCGATGTTAAGTGCGTAACGGGTATCGTTAAAGATCCTATCTTCAACGTTAACTATTATCTCATCATCCGGACGAGATAACCACTGTTTTTGTTCATCGGTTAGCATATTAAATAATCTAGAATCATGGCGCATATTATACTTCATTTTATAGGCTAAATCGATAATGGAAATCTCGAAATCGGTACCGATATTATATACCTCGTGATCAATTCCATCATGGATTACCTTGTCATATGCCTCGCAGAACGAATCAACGTGAAGGAAGTTCCTTACCACTTTACCATTACCGTGAATAGTTATGGGTCTGCAGTTAAGCATCTGCTTCATGAACTTAGGTATGACCTTTTCTTCGTGCTGTAATGGTCCGTAAATATTATTCGCTCTAGTGATTACGATAGGCATTTTATATGAACGGATATAGCTTTGGCATATCATTTCAGCGGCAGCTTTAGTAGCAGCATAAGGATTAGTCGGTGCGAATAGTGTTTGTTCGTCAGCGGGGGATTCTGTAGGTCCATAAACCTCGTCTGTAGACATATGAACAAAGCGCTTAATCTTACCATATTGACGGGAACATTCCAACAAAACATGCGTACCGACAACGTTATTCTTACTGTACACAACGCTATCGTTGAAGGACATATCAACGGCGGTATAAGCGGCTAGATGGATGATACAATCTATATCATATAACCTAAGGATGCTAGAAACGGATTCCGCATTACAGCAGTCAATAGGGATAAACATGAAGTTATCATCATCGATATATTCAGCCATACGCTCTACGTCTGAGCAATAACTCATCTTATCGACTCCATAGAACTGTGTTCCTGGATATTTACGTACAAGATACTTAGCCAAATGGGACGCTATAAACCCTGCGGTACCGGTAATCATTACGTTTTTGTACGGTAATGTTTTATCGCTAGAGGACATTTCTTAAGCGAAAAATACCTACCTGGTGTAAAAATAAGGATAACTATATGCGCATGTGGTAAGCGATGTTGGCGGCGGATTGTACTATACTGTGGAGGACAAATACAAAAATAGTACATAAGTTTTTAATCGCATTTATTAAAAGAGTTAACTATTAAGGCTATATATATTTACATACTCTATGACCATCGATGTAAGTCACTTTTACTAATGCGCGTCCGACTGTGAAACAACCTCCTCCTGCTCTAAGAACTTCATGGGCTCTGATGGATTCAAGTTCACGGTCTATTCTATTAGTTGATCGTTGCATAAGTGTCGCCGGACTTGATGGTTTCTCTCCTGGTGCCGTTGGAACATTAGAGGTACCATAAGAAACATTAGGTGGCATAGTTTTAGACGATAAACCCTTTAAAATAATGCTTTTTCACTTAACCCAGAAAGGGACTAAAATGGCTCATTTTAGTGCATATTTTGGCGTTTTACGCCTGTCCTGTGGCGGCGTCGCATAGAGCGTTCCTGCTCCCTGGGAGGCTCAAAATCCTCCTCTTTATGGACCCTTTTAGCCATCTCCTTTATATAGAAATCCCTATAGGAATCGCTACCGGAAGGGGCAGTATCCATGCTCATTCCCTGGGCTTCCTCACCAGGTGCCAATACCCTGCCATCGACCGAAGGTTTCATATGGGCTATCTGAGCGTTGATGCGCTTAATGGCGTTATCTATCTGGATACGCTTATAGTCCGAATTATAGTCCCCCGACTGGACATCATTAACGTAATCCCTTTCGCGCTGCTCATAATCATTACAGTTCGAGGAATAGCCTTCACCTATAAGCCTCTCATTGAATTCCTCTATGTTCTGAGCCACAGTGGAGGACTCTATGTAATGAGAATCACCGGTAACATACTGCATTCCTTTACCGGTATGATAAAACGTATATAAAAATATAGATTATATATAAAGTCCATCATCACTGTTATCCTGGAAGAAACATATATAAGCTAAATTCCCCATAAATAGTATAAATATAACCACTAGAATAAACGTTAAAATACTGTCTATTATGTCCCCGAAAGTCACCTTCTTCTTTACCGTAAATCGTTCTCTATTACCGATTTTTCCGTCAACAGCCCTTTTAAATATAAACGTTGATCGTGTATCTTCTGAGGGTTTTGTAAAGGATTCTTTGTTCTCGAGTAAGCTAGCAACGAGGTTATTTTTCCTATTAATCTCCGCTATGTTTCTATGTATAGTCGGTACTTCATTAAAGTACCTGTGCATATAATGTTGCATACTGAAGTTACGTATATGGTTATTATTCACGTTTAGCGTTGGTCTAGTTGCCATATATTTTACACTGAGAGAACCCAATTAAGGGGTACTTAGATTGAATTATGAACGAACTATATATGGGTACATATCTGTAAGGACGACCTTTTTACGTATATTTACTGCACCGCCTGTAAGGGTACGCGCTGTTTTATTACGTAACTGGTTAAGCACTAGATCGATTTCACTAGCCATAGTCGTAGGAGTATCATCGTTAGCTTCCTCGGAATAATCATCGCTGGTGTCCTGTTCTGTATCTTCACTAAGTTCCTCTTCTTCGTTTTCTGCCTCTGCTCCATTTGTAGGACGTGGACGCGGCGTAGTAATAATCGGATCATGTGAAATTTCACGTTCCTCATTAATATCTTCTTCCTCTAATGCGTTATCTTCAAAGGAACCGCCTAACATTCCCATGTCTAGACGACCATCTTCAGAACGATAATTAAATGTTCCCCTGTTACGTTCTGTTACGCGATTACCTTTAACGCGTATCTCATTGGTAACGCCACTATAACCTTTCATGGCGGATGTCTTTCCTAATCTAACATCACCGCCCTGCATTCCGAGCATATTATTAGCGAACTCGCTACCATGTTTATCATGATCGTCTGATTCTTCTGCGGCACCATTTAAGCCACCACCAGCCATGTTTTCTATAGCGCGAGTAGCATCACTGCCACCAGTTAAGCCGTGCTTATCTATATGCTGGTCTAAAATTTCTACATCAAGAACATTCTGTTCAACGCCAGTATCAAGCGTTTCATGTTCCTGTTCTACCTCTGAGGTTTCATCACTATCGCTATTACTTTCGCCGTGTTCTCTATGGATAGCCTCAATAGCATCGTCAAAGGTAGAACCGTTAAGTATACCATCTAGGGTTTCTTGAATGTCCGCTTTTTTACCTTCCGCATTAGCGATATATGACTTAAAATATGCGTTAAGCTCATTCATTACATCATCACTTGTTGTATTATAGCTATCTGACTTACTATTAGCGAAATCTATAGTGTTATATTGTTCAGCGTCCATTTGCTTTCATCAAATATAAAATGACACTTGAAGATATCGTTGAGCAGGTATTAAGTAAACTGGAAAAAATAAACGATTACGACCAATATGTTAACCTTTTAAAGCAATCCTTTGGACCGATTGTAATTAAAGAATATCCTAAAACGGATGGATTTGATAACCGTAAATACTCTGTATATTATCAGTTCTGCGCTTATCAGTTAATCGATGAGGTAATAGTAAAGAAGCAATTAACGATGCCTTTCCATGCACAGCTTTATGGGTTAACTGTCATACCGTCGTTATATCACACGCTTAACGTGGGTTTAACGCATGATGAATGGGAAGCCAAAAAGCAAGAGATATTAAACGGTATCGATGAGATTTTCGGCGCGGATAGTACATCAGCAATCGTTACACGTTTGCGTAACATGGCGTCTGTAGATACGGACAATAAGCAGACTAAAGTTAGCAGTTTAGCTATGTATAATTATCTTTATGGTTTTCATGCAGATTATTCGTTCGTGGACCAACCATTAACGAATCTTCCAAAGGATTTCAATTACGTACTCATCAATGCTACATGTAATTTAGATAAAGAAGACGCGGTAATCATGTACAAAAATATCCCGAAGATGGACACTAAACTAATCTCTAAAGATATGCTCTCAGAGTACGTACCTTACACTACATATCATATAAAACCCGCTAAAGAACCTGTACATATGGTAAACAATAAAGCTAAACAGTGGAAAGTTGGTATCGATTATAATAACGGTTATGGTACCGTTTTTACTATGGTCATGGACGAAAAAGAACGCGATAGATTCCTTGCAGGTAAGTTATATGAACCGTGTAGCGCTGTGTTATTCGATATCGAAATGCGTAGGCGTTGGGCGTTTAGGTTAAACGAAGAAAAAGAAAGTACTGATGTTGTAGAAACTCGTGTATCAAAAATACAGGGAATCGTTAATGATTTATTCAGTAAAGATAAGTATTTAACGATTAAACGCTTAACGGATCGCTTTAAAGAATGGCTTATAAACGATAAAGAACTTAAATACTTTAATGCCTACATGGAAAATGCTACTGAACTGCAGGAATGGAACGTAGATTTTCTAGCGAATTACATTAAAGATTATTTCGATTTTCCATAATCTATTCTGCGATTTCCTGTTCATTTTTATTATCGGATTCTACCGATTCGCTTACTGTGTTACTTATGGCTTGTTCATCGATATTTTCTTCAGGAGTCTCAGTTGATTCGATAACGATTTCGTCTTCGAAACGATCTTCAGATAGTGTCGAATTATATAACGTTTCGTAATCGATTCCTGTAGTTACTGCTATAATATTACATAACAACTTTACCCATAGCTTTATTAAATGCTTTAGTCCTTTAGCGAGCATATAAACGACCGATAATGGTACTCCAGTAGTGATTAACGCGGTTATAGCGAATACTTCACCGGATACCTTTAACGCCGGTCGCAGTTTAAACTTTAAGCGTAAATAGCTTAATCTAATTGGTACCCAAAAGTAAACGTAAACACTAGATAGTAAACGTACAAGATAATTAACATCAACAGTTGTCATTTAGAATGACAAAAAATAACTACAGGTTTTCGTTAGTTCTCTCTAAAGAGAGAAATAGCACCTTCGGTTCCAGTTTTGGCGAATCCAAAAATAGCTTACATATTTTTAATTAACGCTTAATCTTTATACGTAATCTTCTGGTTCGTGATGTGTTATATTTCTATCCTGAAATGCGGAACGCATTATGAAATCTTCAATAGTCATATCGTCAGAAGTTGTTTGTTCATCCTGATATGCGTAATCTATATCTTCTGGATCCTCATAACATTCTTCTTCTAAATCTTCCTCTAGATCCTCTTCTTCAAACGCATGTTCTTCCCAGGTAAAATCACTAGCATCTTCTTCATCAGAGAATATAATGTCTTCCTCTTCATTTTCTGGATAATCGTTAAGGATTCCATCCATCTGTTGCATATATTCTTCGTGACTTATGTTGTTTTGTTCTCTCAATGTTAACAACTGTGAACGAATACCATCTAGTCCGTTATAATAACGACAAGCATTAAGGTATTCTATTAGGTCCTGTATTGGACGATTCATTCCTGGGAAATGACTATGGAAGTATAACTCAGAGCATAAGTGCGCATCGTATAATGCATTATGCGCTCTGTTTTCGCCATAGTTCGAACTATATACCCAGTTAGGATTGATGCGTTGAACCGTTTGGCTAAGGTTTTCATGATAACCTCTATAGTGTTCACTTTGCTTAGTATTTACAACGATTTTTCCAATCAAACATGATATATCGATATTATGTAAGAGACATTCTCTAAAGATAACGCCAAAGTCAAAAGCATTACCGTGAGATATCAATATATCACATTGAAGTGCTACATTAATGAATTCCTCACAAACAAGGCGACTAGGCGTGGAGTTTACACGGTCATTATCAGAGATTCTGTGAACGCTATAACTTTCTTCTGTTGTACCATTAGTACCATCAAATTGTACAGTTAAACAGTTCTCATAGAGCATTTCTTGGCGGTTATTTTTAACCAGCATTCCTAACTGAATTAGTCTACACTGAGACCAGTCTGAGTAGTTATTATATGGTACTCCTGTAGTTTCAGTATCAATGAATAGATAATGAAGGTTCAGTGGAGTATCACGATCGATTTGTTCGTTAGAATACTGAGTAGACATTATTTGTGTTATCCGTATAATAAAAATCACTCGCCAATCGTGGGTCCAAAGGTAAAAACAGAATGGAGGTTTTTAATGGATATTCCTACCGTATCTTCTACGGGCACGGTAATGATTATGCACTTCTACGGCGCGGACTTCATGCATTGTTTGGCTTATATCGTTAAACGAGAAATCCTTACATAAATCACTTACCAGATTAAGAAAATCGATATTATCTTCATGGAGATATTCGTTAATGAAAAGCTGTAAAGCTGTAGCACTTATACGCTTTCTGCACTGAATTTCCGTTAACGGTTCTTGCTTTATGGGGTCAATGTTAGCAGCCAACGTGCGTCGGATTCTGTTATATATTATCAGTAATTCCTCATTAGTTAAGGTGTTAATGTTTCTGCGTCTACGCTTGTTTACGACGGTTGTATTTCCTAGGGAGTTATTAACACCGTGCTTATTGATGGTCTTAAATAATTCCTTTAATTTTATCGTCTTAGTTAGTCCAGAACGCACAACATTTGATAGATTTGTTTTGTGGCGTACGTATAAAATCATATCATCAAGATATCTCTTATCGTTATCAATATTGTCGAGATAATTGAGTAAATGGTAAGTCATTTCGTTTGATGTGAAAACTCCTAAACGCTCGCAATAACCGTAGCTATATGATGATTGTTTAGCGTTTGCAGCAGTGATAAACATAACGTTTCTCGCATAACGTGAATGCATTGCGATCGTACCACTATAGCATGCTTCAACGATACACAATACGCGTGAAACCCTTGACGCTAGTTCATTAATAACGTTACCAAATTCATCGGTATATATTGGTTGATCGAACGCATTTGGTGTGGATAACATATCATATGCTCCATGGTTAATATAGATAACTAATATCTCAACGATATCTTTTAAGAACCCACCTTTACCCGAAGGAATTGTAGATAAAACCTTAAAGAAATTGTCTTTATTGGCATCCGCTCCTGTGTAATTTATTACATTGGGTTCGTACAGGTTTGGACCATTGCACGTATGGTAAATGGTATTATTGTTCTGTTTTGGTACATCGTCGTAGGATAATGTTATTATATTCTCCGGAAGGAATCCACGGTTAATCAAAACAGTTCTCCATGCATAAACGTCCGCTTGATGTCGGTAGTTAGACCATCCCTTTGAACCGCACATAATTACAGCATAATTCTTTACTGTTCCTGCATATACGGCATATATCAGTAAGGATAGCATTTTAACGCGATAACCTTTAAAGAATAATCATTTAATGCTGCGGTCGCGTAAGCGAAGCGGCAGTTAATACAAAAATAGCCTAGCGGTTTTTATTTAAAAGTGAAGTAATGGAGCATCAATAATGCGACTATAAATACCTGCGCAATCGTTAAGCAGAATATCGTTAAACGATTAGTTTTGAGCTCATTCGTTAAGGTTTCATTATTTTTAGTTAATTCCTCTATCTGCTTAGTGTAATCGACGATTTCCTTAGGGGTTTCCGCTTTTGCGAGTTGTTTCTTCACATACTCCTTAAATTGCTTGACATCATGTAGTAAATTCCCGTGCTGTACAAACAAACTATCTTCCACATTCTTAATGCGCTTATCGAAACCGGATTTAATACTAGATATGTTATCCTGTATGATTTCCTTAGCGTTTTGCTCGAATGCGTTAATAATTTCATCGGCTCTATTACATAATCCTTGTGCACGGAATTCCGCATAGCTAATCCTTTTATGGATCCAGCTATCTTCCCATGGTGTTGAGTTATTCATTATCTCTAACGTCGCTATGTTATTCTCATGTATGATTTCGTGAACACGGTCGATAAATTCACGCGCTTCCTTAGGGATTACCATATAACATCTGTCTTCATCGAATTCACATTCAATTATCCAGTGAACTCTATAAATTTGGTATCCATTGATTATGGCTTCATATGTACCAATTTTAGGGCGTTTTATGATAGAGCATTTACCGTCATCTATACTGTTATCGTTAAGATATGCACGCATTTGTTCTACGCTTATTATATCATCGATTGGCTTAAAGCGGTAGGCGTTTATGTACGTATTGGTAAGGAATTTGACTGTAGGTTCCGGCGTTTCGGGTAAATCCTCGTAAAATGCTTCTGGGATAGTTAATACTACGTCGAAACAGTAATCCGAACACATAAAGATGCTTGATTAAAAATAATCAATTTATAGTTACTTCAGAACGGCAATCTCACCGCAACCTCCCTGATGCTGTATATCTTTAACACCCATAATGAGTTCCTTATTGATATGTACAGTAACTATAAGCGTAACGATAACACCTATCATTGTTAGTACTGGGCAGATAAAAGCAGCGAAATCTTTAAAGTCCTGACTAAGAATCATTTCGATTATAAAAATATTACATTTTAACGTTTCGCTTTACTTAAAAACCGTAAAGAGCCTTAAATCCTTCACGCTTCTTTCCACTAGCGACACCGACGAAAACGGAACCGACAAAGCCTATAGCGACCATTATAACTGGTAGATTCTCTGGAATAGCGTGACGTGTAGTCATTTTACCGTGAAGTTTAGCGATCTGTAGAGCTATACCTATTGCAAGTACCGCAGTGAATATCCACATAATGACTGTGATGGAACTTTCCTGGATCTCCATTAAGCAAACCATTTTTCAGTTATGCAAAATCCTAGATTTATCACTAACGATTATATAAATAAAATATGTGTTTATTGTTATTCTTCATGATGTGCGTAAAAGAATCGCATAAGATAGTTCTTATCGATAACGATGGAACGGTTAATGAAACAACCCTTAACGATACGATGAACGCGTTTACCGATAATTACGACTCATTTATACGCTCGCATAAAAATATAATGATAACGCTTAATAATCTATACTACGCCATACATAATTAAACAATCGAAGATTGTCCAGTTCTCTCTAAAGAGAGAAATAGCACTGTTATTTTTTATTTATGATCGTTATAATAATTTATCCATTGCTGTTTAACTAAGCCCGTTGGGCGAGCGCTTGCAGATAAAGCGAAACACTCCTTAAAGGCATCAACTAATCGCTTAAAGTCATCGTTTATATTGTTTACTTTAACAGCATTAGCGTATGCCGTATAAACACCATTGATACGATTATACGCTTCTTTAGCCTGTGTTTTAACGGTATCAGTTGAGCGCTTGCGATAAGTACGTGTATCACAGAAACGATCTGACATTATTGTTAATACTTTAATAATAATCATTTGTGATTTGCCAACATAACATATACAAAAATAACATTAACGTTTTTTTTTAATTATTTATTCTTCTCCGTCCATATCATTCATAAGTTCGTCCATTTGTGCGCGCTGATCATTTGGATTGACTTTCTTTGCCGGAACCATTTCACCGTCATCTTCAATGGCGTCGAACAATGAATCCTCAAATGCGGACTGTGTAGCAGTCATCATAGCTTTACGCTTATAGATAATAGTTTCAGCATACCATTGTGTTTTTGGTTGACCCTGTGCGTAAATGGCATATTCTGTAGAAACTCCCATAAAGAGCGCTGCATCGTAATGTGAAGACCATTTAGCCTTGTTATAATCGTTATTATAAACACCATAAAACTCTTGCAGTTCATTGAAGTCCATGACGTGATTTCTATGGTCACGCTTAGGAGTTTTCGTAAAGAGCTGTGGTGGGAAGTTAACTGGCGTTGAACCAGGAATCTGAATGTGGAACCTTAAAGAACCCTCAATGGTTGTAGCCATAATAGGTTCGCCTGATTCGTCAGTCTTCTTGGTTTCATAACGAAGACGCTTAAAGCATGGCACGATATTGCATCGCTTATCCTTGATAATCTTCTTCATTTCAGTACCCATTTTAACAGAACGCTCATTACGTTGAATAAGAACCTTCATGAGGTTCATAATACTATGTTGCTTTTCTGGGCTAGTAGATTCGACGTAGAAAATACCATCGCCTGAAGTCTTTTTCCAAGTTGGTGGATTTTCAAAGTAATCATAGAAAGCTTCATTCATATTAGATTCTCCTCCTGGGACGCCGATATGCGCACAAAGCTTAGAGATAAGGCTTCTATCGTCATCTTTCTTGGAAATATCACCGAATTTCGCAGCAACGGCAACCATAACATATTCAAGAACGGTGCTATAAATCTGGTCGATTCTGAGCATAAGTTCATCCTCAGTTGCGCCTTCACCGGTATTTTTATCGACTCCGATAGGAGAAACCGATAAAGAAACCTTATATTTGGTAGTATCCGCTTTACCATCCTGAAGATATGGCTTTTTAACCATAATCGGCTTAAGTGGTGTATCAGGATTACCATAACGGATAGTAAATAGGTTGGTGAATTGACCGTCTGTACCAGAACGCATAAACAAGCGCGGGGTAGCAAATTGTGTACCAAATACCTTCTTGACCTTACCAGTTGGATCCTTACGGACTCTAACCTTTCCGATCTCCTTATTGTAAGGAGTTGAACCGAGTGGCTTTGGGAACCATGGATTCTCGATATACATTGAAGAAGACCCATCAAGGGCTTCAATGATGGTCTTTGGAAGGGTAATGTTAGCTGGATAGATAGAAACAATCTGAGCAGACATGTTTGGGTGTTAGATGCTGATAAAAAAATCATCTCGTTTTTAGTTTGACTGTGATTCGCAGAAGGAAAAAACAATTGAAATATCCTTCCGAGAAGCCATTAACAAAAACAAATTTAACGGCACGGTTTTTAGACTATTTTTACGTATCCGCTATAACTAAATCGTTAGGCATATCTACATGCCTACAATCCTTATTGGAACACACATACCACATATCACCTTTACGATCCCTTAAATACCGCATTTTAGTGGAACATTTCTTACATTTCCTTTCACAGAGCTCACAAGTTGGGTCTGTCGCAAAACGCGGAATACTATTATGAAAAGCTCTAAGGATATCACCGCTTATACTGGTCTCTTCTGTAGTTGAATTGAACTTAACACCAATAGTAATCGATTGTCCGGATTTAATCTTATCTACCTCTTTACCGCATTTAGAGCAATATATACTTAACTTATCATAAAATAAGAACGCTTTACAGCACTTCGAAACGAATTCGTAAGGATTATATGATAAAACCTTATGTTCATGCGGTTGTTCAGCGGCACCTCCTTCCATAGTATCTTCAAGGATTGTCGGAGTATATGCCGTAAATTCCTCATCTATGGAATATTCGTCGGAAGAACCTCCTCCAAACATCATATCGGCTTCATCATAGATATCATGTGGATCTAACATTGTTAATTATGGAAAATAAATCAGTTAATTTTACCGGAAAATAGCTTATTTTTGACGGTTTTCTTTATATATTACGCGTACACGATTTTCTATCGATTTGCTTGGGTTTCTGCAAGTGATTTTTTTAATGAGGATAACTCCTAAATATGTCTCCAGTCAAGATTTCTGCTATCAAGACTCACATTCCAACTATCTCTAGAATCTCCGCTTCTACGATTAACGTGAATAACTATATCGAAAAGCGCTCTCGCCGTAGTGTTTCTAGAAATGGTAGCGATGGAACTGATGATGACGAACAAATCATTGCTGTCCCAGGATGGGATGATGATTCCGATGAGGAAATCGCTCAAAGCGCTCCACAATCGGACAATGAAGACGAAAATTCCCAGCGCGAACCGACTCAATACGATTCGGATAGCGAAACAGAGGAACCTCAACCCCAGCCAAAGCGCAAGCAAGTACGCGGTATAAAGGGTGAATCTTCAGAGAAACCGTCTAAAACAGCCAAAAATACAGAAAAATCGACTAAAAAGCCTTCAAATAAGAAGGAAAGTAAGGTTTCTGACGAAAAGCCGAAGAATAGCCGTGCAAAACAGGTTAAGAAGGACGACAAACCTGCTCCTACTAAAGGAAAGCAGAAGAAACAAGTCGTAGAAGAAGAACATATTAGTGAAACTTCTAAGTCAATCGCCTTTGAGTCTGACAATGAAGATGCTCCTGTAGCTCCACCAGTTGTCGAGAAACCCTCAAAGACACCGAAAACTAGGACTAAATCTCCTGTAAAACAGCAAAAGTTAGAAACGGCTAACAAAACGCCTAAGCGTCAACAGCAATTGCCTAACTTAGTCGGTAAAAAGTCCGCTAAAAAGCGTACAAATAGACGCGAATTGACGGATGCCATTGATAATGATGTGTTTACCGCATATCGTGAAGCGATTGCACCTTTCTTTGACACCATAGAGAGAGACGGTAAAGAAATATCGCCTGATGATCGTTTCGAAGAAATGGACGCGTTTTACGCGTCCGTTGAGAAATTAGCTTCTAGAATGGAAAAGGAGTTAGGCGATGATTATTCCAAGCACAATCTCCAAATTAAGAAGATTGATGCCAAGCAATCTGAACTCCAATATGTTGACGGAGAAAAGGTTGTTAAGGCGAAATCACCTGTAAACGGTCAGGATATTCTAAAATTCTTTAGAATGAACACCATGAAGAAGACCTTTGAAATGGACGATGTTGAAGCATTTCTTATGGGTACTTTTATCAATACCGTTAATGTTTTGGCTATCGATACCAAACATCTATCGTTACTTGATTATGATAGATTAACGTTGTTTAGCCACTTCAATGATATCGAATATCAAAAGCCTTCTGTGATTGAATATAATATGCCTGCGTATATTAAGCTCATCAGTAAGCTCAATAAGTGGTCATTTTCCGCAGTTTTCGAAGCCAGATCTAACTGGTTATGCGTAATAACGGATACCGATAAAGAACAGATGTGGAACGAAGCCGTTAAATGCTTCGATGCATTTAAAGCAGAAGAGAACAACGTAAGTGAGAATGTCTTAAATATATGGGATAATCTTATCCACAGCCAATACGTTAAGCAATTCGTTATGTATTGCGCTAATCCTAATCCACTTTTCGGTAAAATCTTCAAGTTGTTCCTTGAAACCACCGAATATAAGGATGACATGATGGTCCTGTTTGAGGGACCGTTAGAACCAATCGCGTCAATGTTTACGCCATTACATTTCCATTACCGCGGAGTTGAATACGGTAATCCGGAAGATAAAGCAACATTCTCTGATCTAGTTAAAGTCGTTAATGATCCTTCAATGTACGACCCAAGATATAACGCTTGGATTGCTAGGTTAACGTAATAAAAATAATAATGATTAATTAAAAACGTTAATGCTATTTTTGTATTACTCCTCTGGCTTTTCTGGTATATAATCAATATTCGCGGTATCTTCGTTAACGGTTATAGATTTAACATCATTCTTTTGGGTATACCGTTTATTTACTCCGAATAACCAAGCGCCTATTAAAATACCGACTAGTAACGCAATTGTACAATAAATTATAACGCTACAGGGGTGGTCGCCAGCAGAGGTGAACTTTTCATTGAGTATTTGATACACCTTCGAAGTGTTGCATTTAGATGTATTACCTCCGGTACATACTCCTTTAAGTCGTTTTATACGATCATTTAGTTTATTATAATTAGTATTCGCGGTATTATATTTACTTGTCATATCGCTTGACTTCTTCTTCTCGTTATTATAGTTAGTATTCGCGGTATTATATTTACTTGTCATATCGCTTAACTTCTTCTCCAAATCTTTGATCTGAGCGAGTTTTTTATCATAATCCTTTACTGTGTTCTCTAAAAGTTTAATTTTCTCCACTTGTTCTGTATTAAGCGTCGTCGTGTTGGCTAATTCGGATTCCAATTCCGTAATCTTATAATTTAACGCTTCTGCGTCTTTTTCGGCGGCTTCGATAAGTTGGTTATAGTTATTTATCATATCTTCATATGTCGCGACTGTTTTTTTACATTCATTGTGCTGTTTTTCGTTATAGTCACATGTAGTTTGATCTTCAGTCGCACCGCTAGCATCGGCTCCCATTTAATGATTACAATATGTAAAAATATACTAAATGTGATTTACCAACCAGAAACGTACGGCGTTCCTCTATTATTGGATTCGAACGACCAACATTTATTAAATGGTGAGTTTCTATGTTTTGTACGCTCAACGGGTTTATCTTTACATTGTCTATCGTCGATTATACGAATTTCATGGGTTTGAACGCAATCTCTATTAGCATTTCCTGATTCATTAATAACATAATTGTCACCATTAACGTCTTTCCTACCGCGTTCGTGTAAGCGAAGCTTTTTACGTAGAACTTCACGTTCTTCTTTAACTAATTCAGGATGGACGAAGAATATCTTATCCTTAAAGTTATCGTTGAATCTATCATTCCATTCGTAATCTCTAACGACATTGTATAACTTATTATTCTTTAGACGTATGGTATTGTTTTCATTATGTTCGATGTACTTCGATAACTGAACCAAATCATCATAGCTTAAATCGAGTAAATTACCGTTATTTCTACGCGTACCGCCTAAAGAGTTATTAACGCGATTACGCATACCGGATTCCATTTCTACAAACGGTACCTCAAGCATAATAAGGTCTTTATCATATTTATGACCATCGAGGGTATAAATATCATCCGCGTCGCGCTTTTGCATAATGTATAGCGATTTACCGTCTGCGGTAGCGAAAGTCCTTACAGGTTTCTTACTAAAGGTATCCGGTTGAACTAATATAGGCGCTTTGTGTGAAGTTGGATCGTCAGGGAAAACATCATATACTTCTCCTTTCTTGACTAACTGTATAAAGTTACCTTTATTGTACATATCTTTCTTCTTTCCTGGTGAATCTTCCATATGATAAGTACGTTCGTAAAGCTTAATTTGATTAGCGGTATCATCATCGGTAACCATCTTCGCATTAGCCTCGTAACGCTCAATTTTATTATATTTTTGGTCTGTTCTTTGACGTTCCGATGAATGCCCAAATTCCTCAACGATCGCCTTATCAACTGCTACTTTCTGGTATTTATCACAGGTATTTAATTGACCGAATTTATTAGCTGTAAGATCGTATCTACCGAGCTGTAAAATGCTCTCACCTTTAAGGTGTACATCAGCTTCACGTTGTCTCCTTTCACGCTCAAGCTTTTCGGGGCTATTACGCATTCTAACATTAGCTAGAACCTTATCGCCATCAGTTCTATACGGGCGCTGAAATGCTTCTTGACTAGTACGTAATCTTTCGTCCGGTGAAGGAATCAATGGTTGTCCTTCAGGGATATTGGTATCGGTAGTTAAAAGTGCAGAATTATAGACTTCGTCCATAGTTTGCCCTGGACAACGCATCATATCTAGGTTTTTAGACCATGTATTCGAACTGTAGATCTTATTACGATTTACATCTTTTAAGCGCTCCGGAAGGCAATTTCCCATATGAGCTTGATCATTAAGCGTACCATTTGTGCGTATATCATAAAGTCCTTCTTTACCGGAAGGATTTGAAGTTTTAATAGCTTTAGCTGGAGTATATGTTTTCCGGCGCATCGTTGAAAGATTCTTCTCAACACCTTCATGTTCAACGCGATCGTTCATGCGCATATTAGTAGTTTTCGCGGCAAATGTACCGCCTGTATAGGCGTTCGCGAGAAGCTGGCTCGATTTAGCGAAACCTATATTAGCGTCTAGAATGAAGTTGTCACGCGCTTGAGTAGAAACGGGTAAACCTCTGTATTTAGCCATAGATAGTGAAGAAACGTCCATAGTTATTTACCATCCACAAAACATGCCCTTATAGCGCTCCATTATGATAGCTTATTTTTATTAAACCCTTATCGTAATGCAGTACAACGACGATTATATTTCGTATTTCATGGACGGAGCATACAACCGTTATACTAACATTCTAGACCATTATCATAATGATTCTCCGCTAATCGAATCAATCGTGAAATATGCCATGGATGTGTACAAAAATGATAACATAGAAACATGTTTAATGGACAATGAATATATAACCGTTATAATCATTCCGCGTGAACATTTGTACTATATCATTCGTAGTGTGTTATCAAATCCCTTACAAACTATCGGATTCTCGTTTAACGTTATCGAAGATGGAACAGACGTAAAGGATAATACCCTAACGAAACCGCTTTATGCACTAATGCTTAAAGTACTTCAAGCGCAAATCATTAATCACGCCGTAGAAGACGCTATTAATGATATACGCGCGGACGATCACACAATCGATTCGTTGAAAGATGATATCGCTAAGTTCATCCACACTACGATTTTTAATGAAAATGATCTAGGATTTGAACGAATAATCGATTATACGTATATACCACAATTATATGGCGTACACGATTCATATATGCTACATATATTCGACAAATCGCATCCTGTAATAGCTAACGAAAAAATACATACTGATATCGATCTTAGCGGCTGTTTTACAGATAAATCCGTAAGCGAACTCCATAGCGAGTTATTAACGCTTTTTAATAAACTGTACCCTAATGAACGCCATATCATATTAACCGTAAACGATGAAGACGATTATAGTTACGTTAAATTGATAACCGATAATACCATAAACGTATCAATCAATATGATATATCATAACGCTAGGGACTTTAAAGATATCTGTATAGAGCATTTTGTTAACGAATCGCCTAATAAATTCGTTAGAGATATAATCTATCTACACGATAATGAATACGGACTGATTAATGATATTTATGATTTCCCTCCACATCCTCCTGAGTCGTTAGAGGAAATCCCTGAACGAATCACTCCATTTCTAATAAATATAGCGAAAACCTTATAAGTTTTTAAAACATCAGAGTTATTTTTGTTTGCTAACTATTGTATATAAAACCTTATTACATTACATAGAAAACATGGGTTCAAGTAGTCCGTGTACATGCAACGTGAGAGTTTGCAATTACCATAAACAAGGCGGTTACGGTTTCGAAAACGAAAAAGCGAATATCAATACAAAAACGCAAGTAGAAGACCTAAAAAATACCCTCACAAAGTTTATGGATGATTTATCTTCACCTACGACATATTTTAGAACTGGGGTTCAATCTACACCCGGCGTAACAGCATCACAGGCGGCGTTAAATAAACTCCGTAATACCATAGCGAGTGTAACGCCAATAGAGGGTTTAACAATGGACTCGTTCTGCGTTAACGTAGCGGATTCATATGAAAAGCCAAGCGCCCAACAGTTCCAACCAAGCGAAATGTTAAAGGAGGGTTACGCACTAATTAATCCACCAAATAGTTCATGTTCCACATTAATATGCATTATAATAGGTATAATCTTATTCAGTTTAGCCATATATTTTATCTACAGATATATCAATTGTCCCTGCCGAAAACGTAACGAAAAAGCCCTCCAGGAGGCATTAAATTCGCCATAAAACCATATAGAACTTATTTTTATTAACGAATTAACATGCAAGGTAATAACCGTACATATGGCGCAAATCGTGGACCAGCTACCCGTTTAGGTGGAAAGGTAAATGATACACGCACTATCATTGGCGGTGAAGTTCAATCTAAAGCTCCGGGTAAAGAATTATTCGTTATAGCCTTAGACTTTAGTGCTCAATATCCTGCACAAACGGAAGCTAATAACATCTCTACTAATACCAGAGTTGATGAGCGTATAGTCCATAACCCAGAGCGTTACGGGTTAGAATGCATAAAGCATAAGCTTATACGTGATTGTTATGATAACCGTGAAGTATATTGGTTAAAGCACTCACCATCAAGCCCATCTTATAACGATAAGACAAAGAATATTGTCTATAGGATTGAACAGTTTAACTGTGCATATAAGAATAACGTTGATGAGATTAAGAAATCGCTAAACATTATCGAATCCTTTAATGTTAGCGAAGAACGTCTCGATAAGGCGATCCATAAGGTTAAAACCCTTTATCCTGAATCAATTTGGGATGAATCTAAGAAATGCTTTAAATTGCCAACCGGAAAGAAATTAACCGTTAACAATATACCAGAAACGATAACTAAGAAAGTTTACTATGTGCAATCCCATAAGGCAGAAAACGGCTGGACTGATCAGCATCTATCCCTTAACGAAGCCATGTTAACTGATTTACGTTTCTCGCGTAACATTGTTAAGAAACAGATGGCGAAAGCTGAAGATGAAGGTCGTGAATTCGATGCGATTAGATTTAACTCTAAACAGCTTGCCATTAAGGTTGTCTGTAACAGTACTTACGGCGCTTCAGGTTCGCGTTTCTATGCGTATTACGATCCGGAAATCGGTGCATCGATTACCTGGGCAGCAAGGGAAATGATTCATGATCTAACCCGTGTACTGGAATCAGAACGGGTTTACGTTGATCGTGAGTTTCTTGAGCAAAATGCTAAGCAATATAGCGCTTTACTTAAATACGGTGTAGTAGAAGAAGTTAAATGCGACCCTTCTATAGACAGACCCGAAGATATTATAGCGTTATCCCTTCGGAGATTATTCGATGAATATTGGGACGTTAGAGATTACTCTTCTATCATCCGCCTTAACTTGAAACCCGCAAAGATTATCTATCAGGATACTGACTCAAATTATTATATTATTCGCTACGTTCAAGAGCTATTTAAGAATAAATACGATCCTGATAGTATCAATGAGTGTATGCAGTTAATGAAAAGACATAATGAGTTTTTCCAATCATTTATGGCGTTCAGCGTATTCCGTCCACCGATTGGCTTAGGATTTGAAGCCGCTAAGATAGTTGCACGATACTTCAATACCAAGAAACGCTATTATGGTATAGAATGGGGTCCGTGGATGACAAGCCGTTTAGCTGATGAAGCTTACGAAAACGGTATACTTAAAACGCATTATAACCCATGGTGGAAACCTGGTAAGACAACTTTACCTAGAGAAGACGGTGCATATTTACATGTCGATCCCGTTAAACTACTCGATGAAGGACTTGATTTCGTCGCATACATGCACCATCAAAACCTTTCTGTAACCGGTATGCAGTTAACGCGTAGAGATTCATACCGTTTTGCGAATTACCTTAACTTACTCGTTTACCGTGAGGACTTGATGGTATCAAAGTATATCGGTAATAATAAATGGGAAACTTGTTTAAAGGATTCGCTAGAGGAGGTTATTCATACCGTTATTAACATGTTCAAGGAGCAGATTAACTACATCGAAAACCTTGTACGTGATGCATTAAACAATACCGATAGAGAATATAGCTTACCGAACCCATTCTTTAGGCTCAAAGACTATAGCCGTCAAGCGCAATATAAACCGGACAAGAAAAATGATGTCATGAAAGCTATTCAAGAACGATATAAAGAGAATGGTCGCAAGCCGATTGAGGTATTTGAACGCGTAAATTACGTCGCTATAGATACTCCCGAAGCTAAAGATGCTCAACGCTTGGGTAAAGCTGATATCGGTAAGGAATCTGATCTAGCGAGAACAATTGATGAGCTTATGGACGAATATCATGAGAAAATCTCCAAGGATAATTATGAAAAGCTTAAGTGTTCTAAGTCTATCAGTTATGATGATTTCATTGAATTATACATCATTAGCAATCTATGCTTTAGGCACTACATGAAAGCCTTATGCTTAACTCTTTCCGCTTTCGCTGCTGAGTATATGAAGAAAGATGAGATTCAAGACGCTCGTGAGAACATAATGGACAAGGATGAACGTAAGAAGCTTATCAAAAAGTACACTGATGATGCCAGTAAGGAATTACTTGAAGAATACTATACTTACGGTAAGAACACATTTAAATCCTTCGATGACATAAGTAAAGTGCATAAAAAGACATATGCTATATCGAAAACTCCTAAGAAACAGACGGCAAAGTTACAACAGAAGATCCTGCAGGAGATTCACTCTATATTCCCTACTCATTCACACATCATGGATGCACATCGTTTTAAGATGTCGCTTGCGAAGATAGTACCGGAATGTGAAGCACGATTGTCCGTGATTAATGCTGCAAGAAGGGAATTCTTAACGAACCACTTTAATAGTCCGTACTTCGAGGACGAAAATGCGGCAGTATGGTACGAAATCATGAAACAAGGCGGCATGAAGAAGATCCTTAAGGAATATGACCGTATGGAGAAGCGGTTGAATCAGGTTAACTGGATCCTTAGCCAGCTCGCTTAATTAAAAACATTAATATCATTTTTGTATTTGTTAACCAGAAACGGAGATTTAAGTGATTTTTATCATCATGATAACAATGTCTAACGAAGCCGTTCAAACTATGCGCTTTACCCAAGAATCTATTGACGATACTATTAAAGGTTACTTTGATTCTGACTCAATAGAATGCGATAATCCAACCCCATATGATATCGCTTTAATGACTAGGGATCTACTAAACGAATACGTCAACGGTGATATGGATTCTTCAAGACATGCATTCAACTATTTCGTTGGAACTAGCGTTGAAAATATCCGTCGTCAAGAACAAGTTAAGCGAATCATGTTCATGCTTAAACAACTCAACGAATCCCATAAAAACCTTGCATTAAAGTATAAGGTTTTAAGCGAAAACTATAGGACTCTTCAGGAGGAACACGAAGCTTTAATGGAAGAATATTTAGCGTAAATCCTTTGTGGCGAGAGAGGATAATAAAAATATTGATACTATTTTTGTATATTCTTCAGGGATTAGAATCCCTGAACGATTCTTCCTGGAGGACGTTTAACGGCTGTACTTGTAAGGGTCATTTTAGAGTCAACACCGTAATCATATAACATAGAATAATCACCGCTTAACGGATTGGGTTTAGCGGTTACTTTACTAGGCTCCTTTAGTCTATCATCATAAAGCTGATAATTATGGACTCGTTGACGTTCTGCTTCGGCTGTATCGGTGTTAAACGGAGCCGCTCCAATGTAATCGCTTGGAGTGATATTTTCAACCATTTTACTTATAACTACCTGCTTACCGTATTGCGGTACAGTAGAAGCTCGCTGGCTATCATTATAGATTTGCTTATATAGTGTATCGCTTGTACGATTCTTACTTGGACGCTCACGTTTACCGCTAATCCTTGGATCTTCCACTATACGTTGACGTGCAGCGAAATCTTCATCACGGTGATTCCTGTAGTCTAAATCGCTAAAGAGCATACGGTTAGGCTCACTATTCCAATCGATTTCGCTATGGAGTTTAAACTTCTGGTCCATCATTGTATTGTTATCGCGTCTACCGCTAATCCTTGCGGGAATCTTATGCGGAATCTCCGTCTGCACTGCTAAACCATATTTATTAAGAAAAGTGAGCATAATTTCCTTAATCTCATCCGCTTCTATTGCCCACTTAACTATACCGGTATTAGCAAATAAATCCTCTGGCGGATTCTCCATATTAGTCTTACCATAGACGATTACTACTAATAATAAGTGATAATTACCGTTTTCGATACCTATTTGCTTCTCTACTTTTTGTATTAAGTCATCTTTATAATTCATCGCATCATGGCGGCAATCGAGATACATTTCGTTATCTTTATTGAAGTAATTATTGACGGAGCTATAAAATTGTCTATCATTGTTATCGAAGATCCTGCCGAAAGAGAATAGCATATAAACGTGCTGTGTAAACCATATATTATTATAGTTTGCGTTAATGATCTTCCTACCGGTTTCCGGATCATTTATATCATTAGATATATCTTTAAGCATTTCCGTTGTAGCATTGGATATTTCTGTAAATCGTTTATATTTTTCCGCTAAGCGTTTATCGTTTATGGGGCTATCCATAGAAAACATCATGGAATCATTAGTATAAGTGCCAAGCGCTTCACGATTTTGATTGAACTTATTAGTAAACGCGCTATGTCTATCGGCATTCTTATTAATAACCCCGTTAGTTTCTGCGTCGAAGGATTTCGCGCTTTCCTGTAGCTTCTTTACGTTTAATTCATATAGATTCGGTGGAAGGGAAGCTTTATAGCTAGTCATTTAATATATGTAAATTATAGCCCTATATCATGGTCACAGTAAAGCGAATGGCGTTTCTATCATAAACCTATAAACATCATCATTAAAGCTGCGGTAATACATATCATTTTTCCGTCGGAATAGCCAATAGTTAAACAATAAACGCATAAGCCTAAACGGATCCATATAACCATGAATTAGTGCGAACAGCATAATTAGATGATAGGGATTCATCATTGAGCATTGGACTCTATGCGCTTTAATCCAGCGGTTTATAGCTTCAGGTTCACGCGGTAAATTTAGCAGTTGAAGGGTATTTTTAACGCTATCTTCTATATCTTCTTCATCCATGCACTCAAAGTCTATTATAACATAATTACCATTAACGATCCCTAGGTTAGACGGTTTATAATCCAGCCACGCTAAACCGTGCTCAGCTAATGGTAATACTTTCTGGAATATCCTATACATATCCTCATAGGATGGATTACTTTTAAGCGACTCGATTAACTCAATTCTATAATAGATATAATCATCAGTGATATACGCTTCTGGAGGAACAATAAAGCCATAATCCCTTTGGCGAATCACATTATACGTTTTTATCATTCGTCGCGTAACTTCAGGAAGATAAGCGCGGAAACATATACGATAATACCTTTCTGGAATAGTATGTGTTTTGATTAAAACGTTGCAAGTTCCATGGGCGATTATAGTATATTCTTTAGGGTTATCATTAAAGATTCTACGTAAAGCATTGTTAAACATATAATGTGCGTTAGATGTATCTATTTCGGTTGTTATTCCAGCGCGTCTAATTACGCTCGAGAAATCGTTACCCATAAAGGTTTATTTGGTACTGAAAGTTAACGAAAACCGTCAAACAGCGCGATTAAATCACCATTTAAATGAGTTCCGTTGTACTTACGGAAGATCAATGCGCATATATAGTTAACGCTTTACAATCTTACTTTTACGTGCGTATGGTTAAAGAAGGTAATGAATATGTATGGAAAAAGCCTGAGTTCATAACATTACGTGAAATATTTGATGTTATAAGTGATGCCCTAGAAGAATCCTATAACGATAATCGTGACGAGTATACAGGATAAATGATTATTTTTAACGGTTTAACGTGTAAAATGTCTGTTGAAAAATATAGCACTTATACTGAAGCTTATAGGGAATTCCGTATGAATATAGAAGAAAACGATTTTCATGATGATTATCCAGAAACGGCGGAGATGACATTAGCAATTACCAGCGGGCTTAGATATCATTATATTCGCGAATATCGTTCAATGTCAGCCGATCGATCGATTCAGTTAATAGAAACTTTCGCTAAACGGTGCGCTAAATTGGAAGATTACAAGGATACATTAAACGAAGATCTTTATAGTCCCAAGTCAATGATTATGCATACACATTGGTTTGACGAATCAAGACCCGATTTCAATGAATGGTTACTATTATGCTATGCGTATGGACTGATTACGTTTACATATGAACAACAACGGAATATTTGTATGAATCTCGCATATAGAAACTGTTGGGTAAAACGCAATACGATTCAGTTGAAGTTACTCGATAAAGATATTAAACGTAGAAACGAACTCCAGCAAAAGCTCATCGATATGGGCAAATTAGTCAATAAAATCGATGAATTTAACCACATTTACAAGTACACTAATGTACCATCAATCGATCTAAAGACACGAAAACGATCATATAAATATATCATAGATTCCTACTATGATGGACACGTTGATGAAAGGCTAGGAACCGATACCATTTATGAATGGATCTTAAACGATGATGTTAATAGATTCCAGCAATGGTATAATGATGGAGGATTGCGGGAATATAATAACGTTCCGCGCGGTAAGGATAAAAATATAACTTACATAGAGAGCATCACATATCATATCGTATCATCTAACGCGGTGAAGATTATACGGTTCATTATTATGAACAATATTCGCGAATTTCTTGATGATATCGATGGAATGTGGGTATCAATGGATCCATGGAGCCACCCAGTAAATGACCCCGAATGTTTTAGGTTATTGCAAGAACGTTTTACGAACGAACATGATGATGCTGTTAGTAGGTTCGTTCATAGCGGATACGATCATAAACTCATAGTGAGTTATGTTTATCGGTACATTCGACCTGAAATCGCCGAAGCTATTTATAATGAAATAATGGAAATTTCGGTGCGATTATACGGTACCGTTGATATACATCTATGTTTATATGTAGCCGTTGAAATGGCTAAGTTCGGTCATATCGGTCCAATCGAATCGCTTGACTGGGATATCATAACGAAAACTTTAAGCGATATAAATAGTTACACGCTTGAAAATAAATACGTAATGGCTAAAATGGCTCAATTAATACGACCAAGATACCCTTTAATAACTGAGCACCGTGACCGTTTACCTTTCGGAATGAACCCATCTACGGCTGTATATATACATGAGCTATTTTCTGAAAACGGTTTAGATAAAATCGATACAGTTGGAATCGGTTTACGTAAGCAGATTCTGTATACATGGGAATTGAAAGATCAGGTAGATATGTCGAGCTTATAATAACGAAGCTCATCATGATTTAAAAAAAACATCGAGGCTATTTTTGTATGTCGCTATCAAAATCATAGAACTATAGCGTTAAAATGTTAACCGTTTCACGATCTTTAGGTGAAGCATTTATAGCATCATTTAACGGTCCCGGTAGAAGATTCCTTAAACGATATCAGGAAATGATAGTCGATTACTTTAACTCTCAAGCGTTTCGTGATAAAGTGCTTCTTCTACTATATATGGAAGTAGGAACGGGTAAAACGCTAACATCTCTTGCTTGCGGTATAGAAGGGTTGAAAAGCGGTATGTTTAAGCGAATCATTATATTATCTCCTAAGGCAGTGCAAGATGAATTTGAACGTAATCTGCAGATGTATTATAACATCTCTAAACAACCCGGCTATGAGAAAACCAGAGAGAAAATCGTTATGATACCATATAATGCGGGAAACGCTCAAACGCAGTTCAGAAAGCTAGGTAACTTAGAGGATTCGCTATTTATTATCGATGAAGCGCATCTATTTATGAAGAGCGTTATAAAAGCCGCGATTGAAGATAAAACGAAGAAACTTACTAAAAAGAAGACTAAAACAGCTAACTCCTTAAGCGATTACATAAGCGAATCCGTTCTGCGTATAGATATGGAGGATTCTATTGAAATTCCCGTTAAACGTAGTCGCTTAACTGGAGCTGATAAAGAATCCACTAAAGGAGAGAATATCGGTAATGCCAAGCAGATTTACGATATGATAGACTGCTTAAAACATAAGAAAGTGATATGCTTAACTGGTACTCCAGCTAGTAAGCATCCTTTCGAGACAGTGCCTATGTTTAACCTAGCCGGATGCGATTTCCCGATGGACTATGAAAAGTTTATTGATCAGTACATAAATGTTAATCAGCACACTATAAAGAACCGTCAGCAGCTGATCAATAAGATAAAAGGAATGGTCGCGTTCGTTAGCGGAGATGCTAAAGCGCAGAACCTCAAAGCTACGCCGTTAGAGCAGGTTAATGTAGAGATGTCTGAACCACAATACAAGCAATATCTTATCGATTACGAGAAAGAATTGAATGAGAAAGGCTTTACGAATACCGTTAATGTCTTTGGCTTACCGTTT